>JGI24158J21664_10000679_pt1 | contig 33300 bp, 18 predicted proteins | sample Ectturendosymbi3_FD_21664 | JGI IMG/M metagenome (IMG submission 21664)
TTTCTCGTCAGGATAATATTAGCAAAAACTTGTAGCTTCTCAGGACACACGATTTCTGCAGCCTTTAGGATGCACTATTGCACGTCTTCACGAACTCACCCTCAGAGTATGGCTTTGATGTTAACGCTATGTCATTAGCAATAATGTAGCTAGAGTTCACAGCTGCAGCGCTTATATCTCGGCTACTGGAAATAACGGATTGCTGTTTTTTCAAGCCTGCTATCAATTCCTTTAGCTTCTCTCCTCGGTGGCCCTTGCATACCACGGTATCGTTCGGCATGATGAGTCTCACAGTAGTGTCGTATGTTATATTTTTTCACCATTGAAGCCTGCTGTGAACACACTAAACATACAAGTATCCCATTCACCTCTGTAAAAAAATAGGAAACGGACTTACTGTGTTGGAAAACTGCATTCTTTGTCAACTTTTCTCTGCTTCGATAAAGACATTTTGGGAAACGAGGCTGCCACGGAATAGAGAATGAAGGCTAAACTGAGCAATTTAAAGGAAAGGTTAAAGCCCTAGTCCGAGCATGGAATAGCTCTACATCTAAATACAATCTCCTTGTCTCTTATTTTCACGAAAAACTACAAAGATGTCCTTCGCGTTTTCATTCCAGGTTGACATATGTGAAACAGGAAGTTGCTTGAGTCGGTGGTTTTAGTTAACCTTTCCGTGTATTTTTTAACAATAGAACTTCGGCGATGTCGATTTCGACATTTTTTATTCTTCAATGCGCTATTTTCTGAATTGACTGCTTTTTACCGATTCACAAATATTACCCTGTCGAACAGATTTCTGTGCAGTTTATTTTCCGGTCAGTAATTGGAAAAGAAGCTTTACTTAGCAAATTTTAGTTAGATTTGTACCTAGAGCTCCGAAGGTTTCGAAATCGACATCGCTGGAGCTCGAGGTATATTTTTTCCGGGAGTTCTGGTGTTAAACTTTATCAACAGCAGTTGGACTTTTGCGTGTTCATACCTGTTTGAAGTTCAAACCGGTGTGAACACGCAAAAGGAAATAAACATGAAACGGAAAAATTTCACGTGAGAAAAAACGAGGAAAAAAAAACAATACAAGCAATTGTGTTAAGGTTTCAAGTAATTGAAATCTAGTCACCAGTTATTGCAGTATAACTGGATAGACTTCTGAAGCAAACAAAGAAGTTTTTGCTTTACATAATCATCCCGCAGGCCGGATTCAACCTCGCAACGGGCCGGTTTTGGCCCGAGGGCCGTATGTTTGACACGCCTGATCTATGGAAATGAACAATAAATTATCTGTTTCACGAAGAAATTCATAGCTAGTGTCACAAAAAAATATCCGGTAGAAAAATTGTTAAGATTCTTATGTATGAAAACTTGTTATTGAAAAAACAAATTTCTCGTGAAAATGAAAGTTGGCAGGAGCTTTGACAGATTACTATATTCAATATCGTCTTTTTTTTTCTGAAGTTTACAACTTTCCATAAAACTTTCTGCAGGCGCTATGGCTTGTATGAATCAATTATTAGCGTACTGCTGGTTGGTTTGTTTACTTCTTGGTTTGCTGGAAATGCAAGCGTTAAGCAAATTTGAATGCGCTTTTTTATTGGTTTGGCCTTCATTGTACAGAAGAGGTAAGAGATTTTTCCAAACGCCTTGGCCAATCGTACGAAGGAAAATGTGTTATGCAACAACAATGTCTGAGGATTTCCAAGAGGGCAGGTAAAATAGAATTGGTAAAACCGATTGACAGACACGAAGAGGAAAAATTCTTCAAAATTTTGTTTCAATCGGGAACAGAAAAGGTCTGTGCCATTATGCGGTTATTGGCGCACTGGTTTTGTTCGCCGCAGAGACCCGAAAGCACAAGATTGCGAGATGTGATTTTCGCAAACTTACGATTGATTTCTAATGAGTCATGTGGTTGATTTATACCTAGCAGTGCAAATAAATTCTGACAACATTGGACAATGTCACGAAATGCTAATGGCCAAATTTGAGTCAGCTGCTAAGACTACAAGCTTCTTGGCTGTGGGTCCTGGATGTGATCAGAGGTAGCCGGGACTTCTGATGCAGTTTTGGGAATCATTGGTGTTTCGAAATTGATACTGATTTTAGATGTCGTGGACTTGGCTTGAAATTGAAATTTAGAAACGTTTTGTTTGCAAAATGCGATTCTTGCACACCAACAGTTTTAAAAAACGTTTTTGCCTTGCAGCGTGCTGACTGCACTCTGAAACCTTTTTGATACACTAAGATTGTACTCGTATTTTTAAAATTGCCTTGAACTGCGTGCTATTAAGTGCCGTAAAAAGATTTTGCAAGCACGCACCAAATAATTGCTAAGATCGAACGGTTGATCTTACCCTTTTTTTTATTGTTAATTTTGGTGACGGCAATTGGCGGCTGGCCTAAGCCTGAAATGTGCTTCTTGCCGGGGCGATTGATGTGAACGCTCGTGCCCAAGGAGCGCTACGGCAATTCACTCAGTGGCTGTGGATCGAACACTCAACCTTCCAACTGGGAGGCGGACACTTTTACCACTGAACTAACGCCGCCTCCAATGTTACCATTTCTGCCTACGGTGCACTAGTTGGTGTGACTGTGACAGTGAATCCAAAATATGTAGATTTTGAAAAGTAAAAACCTTGTAAACACAATCTTCCAAGTGGGAACTCCGGTTAAGAAAATAGAACCCACTAGTTTATCGTACAGTATTTGGGTGCAGTCGGCCCACGGGGATACCTCATGCCCCTCCTTTTGATCCGCGAACTCAAGTAAGTTTGCTAAGACATTCTAGTGAGTCGGCAGACTCCTAGCCAGCGAGAACAACTGAGCACATACTAGTAGCAAAGCAAAATTTCTGTAGTGACCAGCGATGAAATATTCGATTGACTTTATGCTAATCAAGTTAGTTGAGCCTGCGAAGGCGTTTGCTGATGTAGAAGTTGGTCCACGCTCTGAAAATGTTGAACACAAGAGCAAGCTAACGCACAAGTTTGAGAAACAAGCACGGATCGTTCGTTCAGATTCGTGAGAACAACGGCGCTTGTAAACTAATCCTACTCCTTCGCACCACTCGAGCAGCGCGACGCGTGCTAGTCCACGCGTGTGGCCGACCAGCCTAAGGCGATCATGCAGTGCTACGCATTGTCACGCAGTTGCCGAGAACTTTGTCAGGCTGCGGTGCACGTTTGTTGTCGGGGCTCGCGACTATCCAAATAAATGCATAACAAACGCGATTGTAATCTGACTTTTGAGCAACACCACGTTGGGATAGCAGTGCGATCAGATGTTGATATTTGATCGTTCCCGTCTGAGAGCGCAACACTAACTGACGGTAACTGCACACTGCCAGGTGGAGAGCTTACTATCCCCTGCCTGCCACACTTTGTACACACTATATAGTTTGTCCAGATTGATTCGTTGATGCGCATTTTTTCTTTTGTTTTTTTTCGAATTCTTGTCACAAGCAATTGCAAAAGAATGACAGGAACATTCACCCGTTGTAAAATGTTCCAGAGCGCATAACATCTAGCTCCGGTAGAGTACTTGCCTTATAAATTACATTTTCCAACTGACAGATAAAACTAGCAACTTGGCAAGGGTGCTGCAGTTGTTCAGCTAGTACGCTGCAAATGATATAACATTGCGTAGTGTTTGGCATGCTACCAATTAGGTAGCAACAAACATCAGTTTGTGGAATAAACGTGCTGTTGTAGAACGAAAGAGGTCCTTTGTTCGCAAGTATGGTATGCAATGTCACTGGTCGTTGCTTTTTTTTAATGCAGTTTATCTGAAAAGGTCTTAGCTGTGATACTGCATACGGCCTAATAAACAAATGTATGTCTGACTGACGTTGCACAGACATTTCAACAATTTCTGAATCAAATGCATAAACATTTCTCCCGCACTGGCATAACGTGCTGGTATCAATTAAAGTTATTTTATCGTCAGTGCCCGCATGATGCTATGGCTGTGACCCTGTGGGAAATGATTTCAATAAAGGGACGGCAACCACTTTGCCCATACCCTAACGAAGTGCAGGCAGTTGAGCTATAATGCAAGATGGTAATGCGCATATTTTTAAGTAGCTTAGACATCTGCAGAAAAGATTTATAGTTGTTTATGAGACGTAGGCATAATTTTAGACCATGGTAGAGCAATCGGAAATGCTCACAGGTTACCTTAGGTACTTACAAAACTAAAAAACACCAGTTTGTTGTTGGGCCGAAAATGGGCTGAATGATGTGAAATCACAAATAACGCAAATTTTGCCGTATATTTTAAAACGAAATTGTCATCTTTAATTTATATTTGAAAGCAAATAGAATGAGAAGTCTTAACACTCTTCAATATTTTTCCATCACGTATGTTATTATGAAAGAATGAGTTATAGTTGAATGATCAGTTTGTTTTCAATGAAGCCAAATGCCCTACTGAAAGATGAAATTAACAACGATGTTCATTTCTTGTTTGCAAAAACGAAAGATATATATATATATCAGATTTTTTTAAGGAAAATATTAGAAACCCAGTTTGGATCTGTAGGGACCCGATTTCTCTGATTCTAGGGACCCGATTTTCTCTGATTTTAGGGACCCGATGATAGTTTTCTCTGATTCTAGGGACCCGATTTGAAATTCTAGGGACCCGAATCGGGTCCTTAAAACGCTTTAAAAAAAACTGATACATATATTTATATATTTGGTGCAATGTTGACTACGCGTCTTAACTTAGACTTCCACTGTGTTACCTGACGCAGCCCCATGAAAAACGAGAGCATGCTTTTTTTCAAACTTTGGACATATGCGCGAATCGCGAAACGCCATTGTGCTCTTAACCGAAAAATGTTGACAGAAACGGAAAGATCTGTTTGATACCAGCTTGTGAGGCTATTTTCAAATAGACAAAATGAACTTGCCATCGGGGATCATTGCTGGATCTCTTGCTGCCTGCGATGCGGGTTAGCTGTAGTATGCTTGTTTCCACGTTGCTGAGAAGCCTATTGGTCATTTTAATGGAAACGACACCAACAGCAAATTACCACTTGTACTGCTGCTTCTTGCAAACGGAGAGGTCAGTTAAAGCGTGTGGTGGTGATGGCGGTTTTGTTGAACCCGAAGAGTCAACGACGAATGCCTGAAGTCGACACATCGTTGAACGTCTAAACCAGGGGTCACCAACGTGGTGTCCGCGGGCACCAGGTCGCCCGCAAGCACCAAGTAGGTCGCCCACGGGCCTGTTCTAAAAATAACAATAACATTAGCATGATCGATATCTTCACATTAACGAATATCATAACTAACATAATTGAAGGTAACTTGAGCAAACTTTTTATTTCAGAATTGTGTATCAAACTAGTAGCCCCTCGCATTAATTGGTACACAAGAAGTAGCTCGCAGTTTCAAAAAGTTGGTGACTCCTGGTCTAAACCGAGCTGCTTTTGTCAGGAAAATGGTTAGCAAGGTTGTACTTATGCAGTGTTGAGATGACTTACATGCAGGGTTTTTTTAGGCGTTTTAGGGACCCGATTCGGGTCCCTAGAATCAGAGAAAATTATCATCGGGTTCCAAAAATCAGAGAAAATCGGGTCCCTAGAATCGAGAAATCGGGTCCCTACAGATCCATACCGGGTACCTAACATTTTTCTTAAAAAAAAACTGCTTACATGACGTGATTGATGTCTGGTTTCGATACAGAAAACCGATCTTGAATTGCACAGTTCAGGAAAACGTGCGAAGTATAGTGCTTCACTTTTACATGAGCGATTCGAGCTACTTGCATTTCACCCGCGCGTGAAAGTCCTCTGAGAGAACATGGGTTATAGCTGCACTGATCGCTATAGTTGAAAGGAGCACTAACGAAATGGGTTTCTTGTTGGTTTACAAAAGTTTTTTTGGTGTAATTGACAAGCGTCCATATCAAAAGAAGTTTTTCACGTTTTCAAGTCAAGTTTTTGTAAAATGCGTAAAAATGAAATTAAAACTACGTGTGTTTTAAGTGTAAGCTGAACGCTTAAAAGCTTTGGCCGTACATTAATTAGACGGTACGTGTGATTTGATTAGCAAAACTTGTTTTTGCAACAGATGGTTCTCAGATTACTGACACACCAAACGGCTTTACAGAAATACGAATGGTTTTCGAAAATTTCTGTTGGCCTTATTACCCGAAGATTGTTTCTTGTGTAGTCATAAGTCAGAACAAAACCGTAAAATAAACTACTTACAACAACTTGTAATAATTGTAAATCACAGTAGTGGTGACGTACATCCATCACAATTTATTTGCACAGGGAACTAGTTTCTTGTATTTAACACACCTTCAGTCCTTATTCAAATAGAATAATGCTTCGGCCGTAAAATTAGAATACTGTACAACTCTGATCTTAGTCGAGGTTGTTAACGTCGTTTACATCATCCCTGTAAAGCACAGCACACGGAGAAGTGATTGTCTACAGGAGAAAGCAAATTGGATTATTGACCATTTTAAATTCTGTAGCGCCACACTTCGAAACCTTAACGATTTGAAAAATTTTGATTTACCGTCAAATTTATGGTGGCCCATTGGTGCCAAGGAAAACATTTGTTATATTCAGAAAATTTAGAAATGTTTGTGAAAAAATTTTATTTTAATATAAAAAGTAAAATATTCCAAAAATCGAAAACATTCTGATTTTGAAAAAAATATTTCAAACGGCAAATTCTCAGAAACTGAAAAAGTATTTTTTGTCAAAAAAATATCAAAAAAAATTTGCGACAATTTTTTTTCGATACTGAGCCCAACTCCGTCAATAAAATGTTTCTCAATGAAAAATTGTTCAAATTAGTCTTTTTTTTGGAAAAGGTTTTATCACAAAATTTATTCATGAAAAATTGTGCAGTCATTTTTCAAATATCGCAAAATTTTTACATGGCGCAACAAGACCACCATACATGTTTGCAAAGCACGTGCATCTTTACTAAGAGAAAGCGCGTTGCGTGAGTTTCTAAAGGATGGCGATAACTTCAGCGTGCTGACAAGCAACACTGTCCGATCACCACATAACGCAGTATAGTGAATTCCATCTAGCGGCAGTTGTGTTCTGGATGTCAAGCAGTCCTTTTTTACCCGCTTTTTTATTCGCTGATACACTTCTGGTACTTCAAGGGACATAAATCACGGTTTTTAATTTCTCTCAACCTTAATGCATTTTCGAACAAGCAAGTGTACGATATTGTGTTGCTTTGCCGTTAGAAAAGGTGATAGAAAAGCGTTTTTGCAGTAATTAGAAAGTCATCAAGAGATCAAATGTGAGCCTGTACAGCCAAATCATCCATGCAGCGCTATTTTCGCTGTTCCAATAGCAAATTTCATGCTGAACGGTTGCGACGCACATTATCAAAAGCGATGTTCAAGCGACGTTTGTGAATTTCAAGACGGGCCTTCTATGATAGAAAAGGGACTAAGAGCATCATTCACCCTGTCTAGTTGAGAAAGGCGATAGCGCAATGCATAGCCCCCCGTTTCCGGAAGTGATTCTCATGACTGCGTTTGCAGTAGGCTCAGTGCAAAGCCTCTCCTACACTACACATACGTGGCAATGCCTTCTTGCGGTACCCCTGAAATTGCAAAAGTTTCTGTGTAAATTGCGCTACCGGTTTGTCCAGCGGTATAACTTGGACTGTGACTACCATGAAATGTGCAAGATTAATCTAACCCATCGCGCATCGGTCGTCGCTCGCATGACGAAGGATTGCGTTCTGTCTTCCTGTATAGGGGTCCGTTCGAAAATTCGCCACTGCCTCCCCAATCAGGTATCTACAAGTGGAGATCCCGCGTTTCACCCGCTACGCATTTTATGAGGCGAATTGGGACAGCGCAGAGTGCTTCTTAATCTGGGAGACTTGAATGCCACGCATAAAGGGCAATCTTGCCAAAAGCTAGTAATTGGAAACTGGAACATCAATTCACACACGGGAAAGGAGCACGACTGGTCGAGGAAGCCACAACAATTTGACATTTCTTCGACTATGCGCCTTGGCTGCAACAGTGTAGAGCTGGACGATGCGCGGAAATTCTTCTACTTCGACGTTGAGCCAGAACAGTTTGCCCGAGCTGGGGTGCCTTTGCTGATGAAGTTGTTTTGATAAATTAATCCCACTAGAACAGCGGTTCCTAAACTTTTTTATGCACGACCCAAATCTGAGTTTAATGAACATCTCACGACCCAAGCCTAAAACATCAAAAATGTATTTTACGTGCTTAGGAAGCGAAAATGTTTCAAACTACTCTACTACTACATAGCTGAACTTTCATACTATCAACCCTTGCTGTCAACCATGATGCTCCACTGACCTATTTACTGAACTACTGAGCTCCAAAATACTTCCGTAATCAACGAATCTAACTAAGCAGGTAATTGGCTAGTTACGGCTAGTAGCTGCGCTACCACCAAAACTCTAGGAAAATCATTTATGATGCAATAAGCCGGTTTTAATAAGACGAAGCCAAATGAAATGCGTATGATGCAATAAAGAACTTGAAAAATGAAATGAAAAAAGTTCGTTTTGACAGATTTCGATCACCTTGGCGCGAACCAATTTTCGACCCTTCGCGACCCCTACTTTGGGAACCGCTGCTCTAGAAGAAAGGGTGCGCACGTTGAGGATGAAGCTGTTTTATTCTTCCCTGTGCTTGGTACAGGTATATGGGCCAAACTTTAACGCACTGTATTCGGAATCGGAATTCGAGGACAAAACTAATGATGCTCTGCGAATGTTTAATACCGTACTAAGTAATCCACGATGCTTTCGGGAGACTTCAATGCACACATTAGGAAACGATACTGGTTATGGAAGGGAGTGATTGCAGATTGGCCGACATGGTGATGCTGACGGAAATAATAACGGAAGGTTCCTGCTACAACTGAGCTGCAGCAACGCACTGTGTGTCATTAACACTTTCGACCAACACAGGAATTTGCACAAGTACAGCTGGTGCAGAGATTCGCTGGGTCAACGCCCACTCATTTATTTCTGCAGAATTTCAGCTAACGATTTCCAAATACTATTGTACTTTCGTGTCAAAAATAGTGTAGCACTGTCGACCGATCACTGCCCTGTGGTCTGCAAATTAGGTCATGAAAAAACAACAGGGCCTCCACCAGGGGACTCAAACACACGGGCCGCTTGTGGCCGCGAGGGCATTTTGTGCGGCTCGCAATGTTTTTTGGAATTTTCAAATAATTAACATTCAAGTTATTTAGTTCATTCACCGGTGTTTGAAAGTGCTCGGCCAGCCAGTGAGCAAGTTCCTTTTTGAACAAAAGTAGAGACGACTGGAGATAATTTGCCTATAACTCATGGTAACTTCCGCAGGAAATAAGATGTAAGGCTATTTCTAGTAAGGTTCAGGTACCTCCATTGTTTCGTCAGCGTCACAAAATGTCCTTGGGTAGTCATAATGCGGCCCTCGGGTTACTATATATGTCCTCATTTGACCCTCGGAAAATTTTGAGTTTGAGACGCCTGGCCTACACAAACGTGCAGGTCTAAGAGAACTTACCGATTAAAGTGAGAGGTTGCAGCGCACAAGATTGTGAAGAAAGACCTTTGCAGCAATGTATTGCTCTTGTTCCGAGAGATCTCTGAATGCACGGCAGACATTGAGGTTAAATGGCAGCTGTTCAAAGCAGTTGCAGCTTCATCTGCAGCTCGGACATGTGGACAGAAACAACTCGGTTTGGCGAACACTGGCAGAAAAGTAACCCTGTGGTGGAACCAGGAAGTAAAACATATCATTCGACCAAAGGAAGTAGCCTCAAGACATGGCTTCAGAAATAAACGACTCTTTCTTGCATGTGCGGTACACTGAGGAGCGAAATGTATGCCAAGTGCCTTCAAAAAAGATAACACGAAATAATTAAAAATAAGATGGCGGATATCCAGAGCGGTTTTCTTCCTGACCGTAGTACTATAGACCACAAATTCACTCTCCAGCAAATTTTCGAGAAATCGTGGGAGTATGCCAAATACATTCGCCCATGTTCGTTGACCTCGAGAAAACATGCGGCCGGGTCTCTCGTGAAAAGCCATGGGAGTGTTGAGGGAGCACGTTGTTGGCGGCCGCCTGTTACTGACCTTCAAGTCAATGTATTCCTGCTAACAAGTATGTTTCTGTGTCGGCGCAGCTAAATCACAACCGCTTACCGTAGGTGTTGTACTCAGTCAAGTGTATTTGCTGTTACCGTTGCTCTTCATTATCTACATGATTTGAATAGGCAGTCACAGGCGAGTCGACGAAGGTACCATTGTTGGAAGTTGCAGGATCAACTCTTTGCTTTTTGCAGACAATTGGAGCTTTCGGGCACCGAAAAGTTGTCAGTTTTTAAACCGACAGGAAAGATCAGTGAGGCAAGTCCTGCTGGCTACATGCACGGGAAAGCGCCCCAGAGGTCCACCAAGGACCACGTGGCGTAATTACATCTCTGGCCTTGGATGGTCCCGTCTGCGTGTGGAGCCAGCAGAACTATCTGAGATTGCTGAAAACCGTAGGTGTTTCGAGTCCTCCTAGGGCTGCTGCCCTAGCACTTTTCCCCAAATAAAAATTGATTATGAAAATGGTGGAATGAATTGTTCTTAAGGCTGAGGCCCTCGCTGCTAAGCACTAATCAACAATGTGTGGTGTGAACAATCTTGCAGAAAAGTATGAAGCCTAAAAGCGCCTCAGCGACGTCCATGATTCAACCTGCGTTTGTAAACACGAACGCACTATTTCAGAGGTTAACCACAGTTTCTTTCTTCTGGTCAATCATTTTGCAGTTGGAGCCGTGTTTCCTTCCCATGTTATGGGTTCATGTTTTTTTGTTTGACCGGTTTTATAATATCTGGTGAGAGAGTTTCGTTGCATATGCAATGAGAGTGTGTCTTTTTCTGAGGGCGTGCTATCAATTGGTTAATCGTTGTTGTGTCTACTGCTTGTTAGCCCAGTTGTTTTCTGTCAGCGCTGTGTGAAGCAAGCTGACATTCTGAAATCGATTTATTGATGAGGAAAGTTAAATTCTGCGTTTGTGCAAGAATCTCTCTTATTGACGTTTTTCGAATAACCCGCAAACCCAAATCTCTCTTTCTTATTGACGTTTACCGAATAACCCACAAACCCAAACAAACGCGAGTAACTTCTTCGGCGAAAATTCAGGTTAGGAAGTTAGTTCAACAAATGTGATTAATTATGTTCCTAATTGTCATGATATCGGGTTTCCTTCAACCAAGTCAACCAATGGTTCATTCTGCAACAAATGAATATCTTCTGAAACGTGTGCATTGCGTTTGTAAGAGGTCTCTGGTGGATTTTTGTGTTGAATTTTTCGCTTTGTTGCGGTGCACCACTAAAGGAAATCTACAAAACACTTGCTATTACAGTTGTACGTACAGTGCTTGATCAAAGTAGAAAGCCAAACTCACATATAAGCCTGCAAATGCAACTCAGTAGTTTGCCCTTTTCGCTAACAAAAACTAACCATCTTTCAGCACGATGCGGCTGCTGGGCAGTCGTTGTTGAACGATTCGCATTCGTAAACTGATTTTCATTCGAATGAACGATCAAAAAAACATTTTAGTGAGTGTTCCAAACGGTACTTCCATCGCGTTAAAAAGTGCGTCGAATGCAAGCTTCTGCTTTGTAAGTTGTTGATGATGCAAGGCGATTTTTGTTCGGGACAAAACTGCTTCTTTATTGCAGTGAATGTTGCCACTGGTTTTGCGCTTTGCATAATTGCTACGTTTTGCGCATTCCATTTAATCATTGCTATGTACAAGTACACACAGTAATCTTAAACGCAGCTTATCTTAACCGCTGCAGTTGCTGTGATGAGGCTTCAAAAGTTTCTTGCAGAACGATTGTGAAATTGTCTGCTCTACAACAACAGAGTACATAATCGTTCGTCCTAGTTCTTTATTTTTCAATTGATGACCGTGGAGTTCATTTCGTTACTTGGTGTGCTCGTTCAAGTCTCTTGCTCTCTTGTAGCTTCTTGTCAACATAGCTTTTGCTTGCTCCATCAGCCATAACCATGCTTTGTTGCATCACTCTGCCTGCAATTCTTAATAACTTCAATTGTCCGGTCAGTGATAAAGTGGTCATGCTGTTGCCAGTTCAGATTTCCAAATAATTATTCTCATGGGACGCAGTGTACATTTAACTTTAACCGTATTGATCCTGTAGCTACTCATCCTCATTCGAAATGTTACTTCTTCATTTTTGCGTGCATAGTTGCTACTAAATTTAAATGAGATAACCGTGGTGATTCAATGTTGCGTTTATTGACTAATTTTAAAACTTAATGATTCTTCGCTGGGTTGATTTCTAGGAAAAAAACTTTTGGCAGTATCTATGGTCGTCTTATCTCCATTGCCTATAAACGTACAACGATATAAAATTAGTGCTTTCACTGACGTCTTCAGATTCCATTTTTGAAAACTGCCAATCAGTAATGTACATTTTTTTGTCTTTTGTCACGATCCAGATGCGAATTACTTCATTTTTGAAAATCAACGTTTGCATAACTTGAAAATTCATAACATTTGTGAGTTGCCATCAACCATACATCACTACAGATATATCTTCGTTGAGTGTTCTTTCTTGTTTAAGCTTATTTTCCAATTCTTCACACGGCACTGCTGCGGTAAAGAAGTTGATATGCTTTTTTTTTTCCAACAATGCCAAAAATCATTCAATATAATTATGACATTTTGAAAAATTTTTGTTTTTACCTAAAATGCACAAAATTGTTTGTAGTGTCGACATATCGCTACAAATTAACAAATATACACCTCGTATTTTGCTTGCACGTTTGGTCATTTTCATAACTTAATTTTAACATTTCCACGTATCATCACTACTCACACTACACTCTCATCACGACTTTCACACTTGACAACGAAATCTGCTGAAGAAGGTGTGTTAACAACCACATTAGATTCGGTATCATCGCTATTCGCATCGTTGCGTATGTTGTGGTCCGAAGGGCCAGCAACAGCTCTTCCAAAAATAACAAAAACAACTTCTTTTTTCGCACATGTCAACTCCGTGTGTAATTTTTCGTGGACACTCGTGTTGTGCAGCAACACGACACAAATAAAACAAAATCGCGAGCCATTACTTCTGAAAGCAGTTCTTTACCCGCTGCACTTGGATACTGCATTTTTCTTAACATATAATCAGGGTTTTTTTAAGTAAAATGTTGGGTACCCAGTATGGATCTGTAGGGATTCGATTTCTCTGATTCTAGGGACCCAATTTTCTCTAATTTTGAGACCCGATGATAATTTTCTCTGATTCTAGGAACCCGAATCGGGTCCCTAAAATGCCTTAAAAAACCCTGACATAATTGCTATTGCTGTGATGCTCTGAAACTATAAATGCTGCCAGCCTGATGCCACATACCCTATTTGCAACATTGTTGCGATCCCTCGTGGCGTGCTTCATTGCCCCGCTGTAATTGCATACATGTCCTGCGTATTTCGTGCTGTGGTTAAGAATATGGTTCGCTTGTCTATGAAATATGCTTCCTGGCTTTTCCACACTGCTCTTTCGTGAGCTTACCACCGTTGAATTTGCATTGATTTTGAATTTATTTGAATGGTTTAATTATATCAAAATATCAACAAGCAATGTGTTTTGCAGAAATTTCTCATCTTCAGCAACACCGAGTTGATTCGCGTGATTTTCACGTTCACCTTCTTCCTTCTGAGCGCTGCTGGGAATACATTTGTTTTGTATTGTCTGTACAGCTTGAAAAGAAGAACCCACGTTCACATCATATCTTTGCATCTTACACTTGCGGATCTTATGTTCACTTTTTTTGTTATTCCAATTGGTAAGCATAGAACACGCATGCACTGATCGACTTCGCACGATTGTTGATTTTCTTCTGAATATAATTTTTGATTCTTTGACTGGGAAATGTGTGGCCGAAAATGGACAATGACAGGATAGTCCATTTTGTATCAAACTTTTTCACAGTCGATTTCAAAATTTTTTGAAATATTTGTTTTTGGTAGTTTAATGCAAATGCGTTGCCTGTAAGACACAACATTTGCCAAGGTTTTTTGAAACTCTGATCAAACGATTTTTTAAAAATTTTCGTTGGTGTAATATAAACCATTTTATTACTCCTTGTAGATATACATCTGTATGTGTGTGATCTTACACTAAATTTTATTTTCTACCAAACTATAGTTTTCTCTTTTTGATGCTAAGTGGACGATGTTCATTAAAAATTCAGATCTAATATTTTTAGGTTTTATTGCTGATAGTTTGGTTGAGACATTCCTGTGACATATTTGGTAAAATTGGCGGTAGTTTTCGCGCGACTTGAACCATTATTTCTTCCAAGTATTTATGCTGAAGGGTAGGGTGGGAACTTGTTTAAATGCCGTCACAAATTCTTACAAAATATGACAGCTACAGTATGTCAGCAGTTTCAAGAAAATTTGTTGATTTGCTGTTAGCAAATAGTTGATAAGGCTCTGTAAAATTCTTTGCGAACGATACCGGAATTTTAAACTTGAACCACATATGAAGGCTAAGATTGAAGGCAGAACGTTTATTTATCATAAAGCTACCATGTACATTAGGCCAAGACACCAATTTCTATATTTTATGAATCGTAAACTATGTCCAACATTTATACCTCTCTTTCTCTTTTGTTTAAAGATGGTGCTTGGAACATTACCATGAGTTGGGATGGAGGGGAATGTCTCTGCAGGCTGTGCCAAATGTTGAAGCAATTTGGAATGTACATAAATTCTCTGATGATAGTGGTACGGTGTTTGATGCATTGTTATTTGAAATGTTGGGCGATTTGATGTGTTGCATTAGCAAAGCTAAGCACTACAATTTGCACAAGAGAATAGAAAATTCTGATCAATGTACACCAGATTCTCAGATTTAAAATACCATTAGCAGCAGTTCGAAGAATTTGTTCAATCCGTTGTGGTTTCTATAGACACTATTGTTCTGTATGTACTGCGGTGTCAATTGCGTGTAAGCGTTTGAGGCAGGACATCTTGCCCAGTAGAACACTGTCTAGCCACTAGAGTCCTGCGTGGGTTGAAAATTTTTGCCCGCTCCCGCCGCGCGCTCGCAGACTTCTAGCACATACCCGCCAGCCAGCCCTTCCCAACCCGCACCCGTCCCGCACTGTCTCCGTCCCAAACTTGCACCTGTCACGGAAAACCACTGAAAGTCACGAAACGCGTTTCATCGCCAGTGACAATTTATTCAGCGGCTCATTTCAAAACCAACGGAAGTCTTGAAAAACATTATAAGGTAAAAAAGTAAAACCTAGTCAAACTTCAGCGCTTCTTACTCAGAGCACTGTTAAAAAGTATGTCTTTCACAGAGGGACTCTTTTACATTTGCGCTTCTGCTATTCACGACATGATGATCGATACTAAACGCTCGTTAGTTAGCAGCGCTGGTTGCCATTACTCAGAACGTATTTCCTGCAAAATCACTGAGACCTGGAAACTCCAATCTGTGGTCTTGCCACCACTGGAGAATGTCTCGACACCAAATTTGTCAAACCCGAGGCCTGCATGTAGCCCAGTAAGCTTTCAATTATTGTGTATGTACAATACAACGACGGCCTGAGATTAATTTGATAGTCTCAAATGCGACATTTTCGATGCAGTGGTCTTTAGTGCCTGTTTATCGTGTTCCACGCATTGGTGGATTTCCACGTGTCCAATCACGCCTGGGTGCAAAACTGTTTTGTAGTTTTCTGATTTTTACTCACGTGTTCCTCTGCACTAAGTTGATTTCTAACTACCTTTGTTCTTCCATGAGCAGTAGCACTAAATTTGCCAATGGCATCACACTTTGGCAGTTATTAAAAAGTACCATAAAGCCGTTGCCATTGCAGTTAATATTCAAATGCTCCCAGTATCTTTAAACTAAATTCGGGTTTTCTAAGATGAAAGTAAGCCAGTCAGTGTGCGACGCTCACGAAGATACCGACATAATTTATGGCTCAGTAAGGCACTTCGGTTGGCATAGCTGCTCCACACCTTTGTATCACAAACTATCTACAGCATTAATTTTTTTGCACACGTCACTTTCACATGCATTAATTCAACATTCAGTTACCCGCACAAAGAACTTTTTACCCCACGCCCTCCCCGCACCAAGTTCAACCCACGCCCGCCACGCACCCGCACGCATAACTCAGCGGTTTAACCCGCCCCGCGCAGGACTATATCAGCCATATGCTCATTCATGTGACGCCTCATTCAGCAAGGAGTCGAGTTTCTCGCGGATGTGCTTCTTCAGTTTCGGCTTTCTAATACGTAAAGCTTAAGCTTGGAAAAATGTCTTAGTCTTCGTCATTGTATATTTCAAGTATTAATGCATGGGCACTTCGTCAAAGACGATCAGCAGGGAGGTAGTGATCAAACCGTTATCGTGTGATTTGAGCATTTCTTTACATTCGTGATGCTTCACATATGAATTGCTTTGCAACGAAAAGCAGCCGCGTGTCCTGTTACTTCTCGCCATACGTTGAAACGAACCGCTAAACCCTTTAGTTTTTGTTATTGCTGCCATTTACGGAGCTCTTGGACAGGACACAACTTTTGTTGAACTGCCTTGGAGGAATGAATTTTGCAAAAACTATATCAGTGTACTTAAACAAGCGTAAATCAAATTCATAGCAATTTTTTTGTGAGTGCTAACAAGTCTCGGCTTATTTCAATGGCAAATAGGTCTAATTGTGAAGCGTGTGCTGGCGCGTTCGCCTGTGGACAAACTGTTGCAAAAGTGTACACTGCAAAACTTTTCGGTCGATTGAAAAGGCATTCTGAGACATTTGCGAGGAACTTTGTAGACTTATGCAATTTTCATGCTTCCACTAAATTTTTTACACGGGCAACAGACAAAGTAGTTCGCTGGATGTTGTCGATTCTTGTGCACACTGCCAGCGACACCGCAGGGTGGCAAGTTCCGGCTTCGCACCGAGTATAGGGCATAGAAATACGATCTGTTCCTTTGCTGCTATGCTCTCGCAAAGTTTTCCTTTGTTTCAGGTTACTGCTTTGGATCGCGCGTTCAGCATTCTGATGCCCATGACGTCGACGTCGGAACAGGCATACAGGACAAGAATTTTACTGATTGGAGCGTGGGTGCTGAGCTTCTGCAGCGCGTTTCCTGCGGTAAAATACATAAAAGAAAAAATATCTGTAACTATCTGCGTTCTAGCTTCATCGCTGAAGCATTACACTTGATGTGCAATACGTGTGGGGTTTTTCTCTTGAACTCTTGCTGCAAGCATTGCATGTGCAACTGTGCTAACGTAAACAGGCGCGTACGTAAGCAAAAGTGACGTGATATTTGTTTGCTGGATGACATTCTTGTTCATGCAACCTCGCGTATCAGAAGCCCAAAATTTGTGTTCGACGTGGCAACGCTTTTTCAGCCTTATCGACGACTGAGCGCACGCAGTGTTTGTTCGGGATCATTCTAGTCCCACTAGCATGTTTTTATTTTTTAATTTTAAGTCAATTTGACCGTTTGACACGCCAACTAAGTTCAGATTCTGAAAAACAATAACGGTTGTTTTCTGCTTAGTTTTCGTAGACGAATAACGTATTGTCAAACTCCTGAAGGTTTTGATTTCTTGAATGGCTAGGCACTGTCTGTAATCAATTGTAGCGTTGTTGCCTCAACATGCTATTGCTTAATTAACTAGAGAACCTATACTATCTGTATTGTTGCTCGGTGGTGCGCTCAATTGTTATGAAACATTCTAACAAATAAGCGGCCAAACACGTTTCGCTGAGCGTTGTGGAGCTTGGCCTTATAGCAGTTTCAATGTAAACAATAATTGAACCACACGACCGATTGCTTCGGTTACCGGCAGGGTCTGACGTCCGCTCTATTGCGTTCTCATTTTTAGGTCCTCGCCTTTACTACGGTCGAGTTGGAAACTTGTCCCGGCAACCCGCTGTTTGTGCAATGCATCGACGCCCCCCTCGCCAAACACCAAACCTTGTACAAAGTGTACTACATGTTCACGACGTGCATGAGCTTTGCGTTGCCCTTTCTGGTCACGATTGTGTCGTACTGCCTTATATTATACGAGATTTCTATGATGCAAAAACGGGATTTGGGTGAGTTGGGCTTAAATCTTTATGGAATTTCTTTGCTTTAAGCGTACAGTGAAAATTTATAATTATAGCAAGGTTTGGAATACCTGATTTTGTAGTTAGTCTCACAATTTGTTGAACTGATCCATTTTCTAAGCAGTTATTGTACTTTGCACCTAGAAGAGGCATACAGTTTTGCCTGTTTTTACTTTATTTTCACTTGCATGCGAGCCTTGTGTAGTTTTTTAAACGTGCATTTTAACTACGTAGTGCAACAATCCAGTGAACAGAAAAGCTCGTGTGTGCAACTGATTTTCAAAATCAATTTCCTTTCCCGCAAATGCCCACGCAATCGACATTGGAGTTTCTCAAAATGTTACGAATGTCGTTGCACGGACTGCACTAGTGCACTCATGGAATGCTATGCTAGCTACCGGAATAGCCAAAACTGACCGATAGTTCAATACAACTATTTTCGAAAACTGGAAGGGCAGCAAAATTATCAAGCAATTTGAAACACGCGGCTGGGTCGAACAGAAACCTAGCAATGTGTAGATGAATGAGAAGGATTACTAGAATTTATGCTAAACCGGCCTGAAACGTTTGCAGTGGTATCGCCAAAGCTTTGAAATGGAAACGTCAGAGAACATCTGAAACAATAGTTCTGTCCTTTTTGGTTATAACATTCCTGAGTCTCACTACTTCATAGTATGTCGCAGATGTTCTTGTTTTGAATACATCTGATTTCACGCTTGCTTTAATTATTTTGTGCACTGCTTGAAAAGGTATTTAGATCAGTCTAAAGCTTTTCAGTCCAAACACGTCAGAAGGCAGTTCTTTGATGCTGATGGCAGTGGTGATAACCACCACGGAAGCTTATCTAGCTTTGGTTGCAGGTCATAAATGCGTTAAAATCCACGAGAATATATCAAATGTACTTCTTCAGTCGACCGCCAGTGTAGCGGTGGAACAGATAGATCTGGGCATGAGACAGTTGCTTAATTAAAGGTGTAGGAACAACAAGAAGGTTGTATGTTAACGCCGGTGCTTTCGTATTTCAGCTCTCATGGGCCGACGGGACAGCGCATCTACACTATCCCGAGCCAGACGGAAAACTTTTTTCCTGACATCGTTGGTGTCAGCCACTTTTGTGTGTTTGTGGGGCCCGTACTGCGCGCTTGGATTCATCACTTGGTTTTTAACTCCAGACTGTGAAGAAGAAATTCCGGCAGTGGTTAGTTTTCTTGCATTGTACCTACTAATATTTTGAGTTATGTAAGAGGTTTACGCTTAGTGGATTGTGTAACTTTTTTTAATTTAGTGCAAGCAGACTGTATTTTGCACATACGTCGTTGTGTTGTGTTTTCACAAAATAAAATATTATAAGCATGTAGGACTTTTACCTAAAAGCAATTTTTGCAGCCCCGGCTTTAGGTGCAAGTAACGATAGATTACTTTGTCAATAATTCAGTGTTGCTGGTGGTGATCAACAGGTCCGAACAATTGTCTACATTCTTCTCTACGTTCACCCTTCTATTCATCCTTTGATATTCGGAGTTTTTATTGGAGAAATCCGAAAGAAGTTCAAGCTCCTTTGTGGATTTGGACTGTGCCACAAGTTTTGCGAAAGTGGCGAGAGGTACCCAACTTGTATGCAAACATCTGACTTGCCGTTGAGTTATGTGTAGTTGCCGCGCTGCATGTTGTGCGCTGGACATCTAGCGGACAACAGCCAACACCGTTGCAGCATTTTTTTGACAAGGCATGGCTGAATCTCCAGCTGATCGATTTCAATTGAAACTTAAGTTTGTAGTTCAATTGAAACTTAAGTTTGTATGTGGAGCCGCGTAGGGCCTGCACATAAAACAAATTATTTTGTCTGATCCAAACTTTTCAAATGAAAAAAAGCGCTTGGCAGTTTCAAATGGCGTCACGAATGTGTGCTGGTTGAGGTCAATCTCCGTCAAATGACTCGAAACGACGTTTTCGTAGTCAGTCTCTATAAACGGTATGTTTACGTCAGAATTGAAATCCATTTCGTGATGGAATGTTCTTTAGATTTCCTTGAAGCGCAACGCCTCGAAAATGCAATTCGTTCTTTTGTTTATCGCCTTTTTGCTATTTTTTGCATTTAGGAGGGGCTTTGTTGCGGTTCCGAAGAAGAGCACTGTTGTAAGAGTAAGTAAGAGGGAAACGACTTGTTGAAACTAACAACGAATGCGCAACATTTTGTGACTTTCTGTGCGGGAGCTTCTGTTTTGCATACTTTTCTTTGAAACGTTTAACCACTAATCCGATTGCGCTGAACTCATTTTTCCTGCAGTTCTTCTCACCAGGCTATTGACTGACGTGCGGTGCTGCATGCGCTGATGTAGCCGCAGTAAATATTTCATTGCCCCGCTTGGTAAAACAAGCAAGATCAGATTACGTGGACGTCATTCGTAAACTTTTTGTATGTAGCAGCTTTTTTCGTGAACATGCAGTTTCCAGAGTATGGGCAACCGAAATCGAAAAAAATGCCTAATCGAAAGAATTTTGATCGTTTGAAAAATTTGCTTTAAGCATGTAATAAGTTTCTTGAACTTGCTTCAGCAGAATATTACGCAAGTAAGCGTTTCCTTGTAACCCATGAGGTGTTGTACGTTAACCAAAACGCGTATTTGAAAACAGAAAAGTGTTATCGATTGCTACACTCGTGATATCCAATTTAGGCCAGCCCAAATGGACATACCACTGTACACCAAACTACACATGAAGATTCCAAACGCATGTCGTGGGATTAACTCAGCTTAACTTAGTAAGTGCTTATTTGAGCGAGCGCAGTGAGGTGTACTCAGGTTGGTGTAATGCACGAACATTGCTATGTTTGTTTTTTGAGACGTGCATGAGCCTTTCGAGACTCTTAGCTTTCCATGTTCCAAATAGTTCTTCCCTCGATACCAAACAAGGCTTGCTGCGTTACTACGTAAGGAAGTTTATCTTTGGTGTTAGATTGTGTTTTGGGGATCAGCGTGTGGATACCTTTCCCAAACAACTCCCCAATTAAAATAGGTTTTCTACTTCTGCGATTGATGATTAGGTTTTGTCGCATGAACCTAGTTTTGAAAAAGTGATTCAAAATCATCCTTTCAACTGCTTCTGTGCTTTGTAGCTTCTAGTGGTGCTTTTTGTTTTGACATACTTCTGCATTTGTCTTGCTCAGGACGAATTTCTCATTGCGCATGTTTTGCTGCATGCCAGACAGATTTTATCTTTGGTTTACTTCACCCAGGAAAATTTCCTTTGAAACCATGAATGAAAATCAACTGAGTAATTTTTTGTGCAGAATAATCTACAATTCCAGCTCCTTTGTAAATCATATGGTTGTGAAGCGTGCTTTATTCAATATCTGTGATGTGCGATCTCGTGGCACATCCATTGCAAAAGGTTGTGGGGTCTGGTTTGCTTGTTTTGGACATAAAAACACTCGGCAAAAACGACTTTAGTTCGTTTATCGCGCAGACATTCAGTTCTCTGATCGATACGTTTTCACAAGCTTACCTTTTGTTTCGTGCGTCAGCAGATACATTAATTTAGCAGAATTTCAGCAACGTGATCATCAGATATCACCTAATTACTGTAAATGTGTTTTCACCAAAAATGTTTCATTGAGTTGGCAATGCCAGAGGTTAGACCCCACATTCTGATCAATTTTTCTGATATTTTGTTCTTCTAGAAGCAACCCCCACCAAACAAATTAGTGCAAATGTTTTCTGAAATAATCTGTTCCTAACATTTAATCCCTTGCCGAAGCTTTCACGCGTTTTCGTGTATGGGCGAAAGCTTTTGTTTGCAGCTCTTACGCAAGTGCGAGTCTTATCAGTAGCGGAACCAGGGAGGACGGTTTGTTTTGTTTGGGGCAACTGCTCCCACAAACGACTGTGGCGCCCCTTTGATGTAAATGTGCCCTTTTTTGGTGCATATCAAAGTAGAAACAGATAAAAAAATACTCCAAACTAAACAATCCTTTACACTTTGAACTTGAGAATTTGCATGCCCGACTTTTACTCCGTCTCTGCTGTCGAATAGTGTCAGCAATGCTATTTCGTAATAATATTACTGCTCCGATATTCCTTTCCCGCGTGAGAACTGCCCAACCTTACATCGGTACAGGGTTGCCACACCGGCTCTTTTGGAGCCGAAAACCAGAAATTTTGCTTTTTTTAGAAGCACTCTGTTACAAAAGATTTCTTTGGCTGTTTGGCTCTTACACTCTTTTTCGTTCCACAATTTCTGCTTGGAGAAGAGGTGTGAGTGGAGCGTGCACCTTGTCTCGTTCAGTTCCCAGGGAATCTGTGAATCTGATCTTGCTCTGCACTGCGCAGTGCACTCCAGACTCCAGTCTGTTGCAAGACTACACTTACTACTGTAACTGCTAACTGCACCAGTCGACCAGACAATCCGACGGAGTTATAACCCCATAGGCGCATGTGCTCCTTATTAGCTTGGGTAGTTAGATAGCAGGCCAGCTAGACATAACTTGTCAAATTAAATTATTTAGGTTGTAAATTTTGTGAGAGTTGCTATACTTTTCTAATATTTTGCGCTTTTTTGGTGCTTTTTGAAACAGCTAGTGTTTGGTTACTTATGTTTCATTTTTGATCCTTTCAGAACAGTGTTTCGGTACTTGAGGCTTGAACAACCTGGCATGATTAGCGAAACCTGCAACCGACACGAAATGCGTAGCTTATGGGTTAGCTCATTCCATTTAAGTCGCATAAATTTTATATGACAAACTATTTTCTGGTGAATAGTTTACCTTTTTTTACTAGAAATTGTGGTGTTGGCTGTAGTTTAAATTGGTTCGTGGTTTAAATTGTAGATCCGTGGTTTGAATTGGTTATAGGCTGATTCTCAGCTGTGTAGTCCGGGCCTTGGTAGAAGCAAATCCATCACCAAATCAACACCATTCCAGATGGCTCAAGTTTGTTCGGGGGCTTCGTAGTATGTAATGAATTTGAAAATGACATTATCGGGGAGATTTAGAGCGTGAGTTTGGACGTACTGAGTGTGAATATCGAGGCCTCAGCTCGGCTATGCCACCACTTCTATTGAACGGTGTGCCAACTTTTTGTTCAACATCTGTACTACTGGTATTGACATTTTTTCTTCACATCAGCATTCAGTGTCCAACCATTTGAAACGGTATTAAACACTTGATTGCAATTCTACCTTTCTTAGCGGCGTTAAATCTATTTCAGGCAATTGTTTTTAAGCCAAATGTGAACCTATCATCCTATCAGCTTTTTTTAGGTTTGACGTTATTGGTCGCAAAGACATATTGAGAGACCGCAACTATTTTATCTGAATACCGAGATAGTCATAAAGCAAGATTTTAGTGTATTTCTCTGGTGGCGGCAAAGCGAGTTTCTACTGTAATTTGTGAAACCATTGGAAAAATTTGAGAGACCGTTTCGTTCTCTAAAAACATCCTAAAAAAACACTGCATGCGATTATGAGATTTTTTTTCACGATAGCCTGCAAAGCTACCTGAAATGGAAGTAAAGTCAAAACAAATGCGTTGCATTAATTTTTTTGTTTCTGAATTGTTGCTTCTGCAACGAACATATGCTTCCCACGTATATGTAACTGATCCAGCCGCGTATAGAAACGTGATTGTTTTTTAGTTATTTAGTAGACTCCTGTCTTTGGACTTGAGTTGTCGCTTGTTAGTGTAAGAAGAACCATTCTACTTCCAGGCAGGTAGCGAAAACGTTTCAGACATAGTTTTTTTTTTGATTTTGCTACGGATAGCCAAAACAGTGCCAAACACCAGCGTGCAGCATTATTTAGGGCAGGGTCTCCAAACTACGGCCTTCGGGCCAAACCCAGCACCCGAAACCGCCCCGCGAAGACATTTTGTCAATAATGAAAAAATAATATAACCACGAAACGTTTGTCGATGTGATAGATGTAACATATCCCGAAACAAGTACATTACGCAAGATGTCCAGCCGTCGGACTGTTGTATAATAGCTTATGTCGACCTCTGACAAAATCGTTTGGAAACCCCTGCCTTAAGGTATATATTACTGTTTGTAGAAACGACATTGTTTGCAACACCAACAGTGTTGCTAGTTATGTGGAGCTTGTATAAAATGGGTCCCATCTTTTCGGACCCGCTTAAAAAGTTTTTTTTTCTTAAATTAATAATATAAGGTTCTTTTGAACCATAGTTCGAACAACAAAAGTAGCCACATTCTTGGCCTGCTAAACCTTACCACTTTTGTGTAATACCCGACGGTTGGTATCGAAACCAGGTGTATTTAAACAAATGAAGACCTATTTGGCACCCCCTTATATGACTGCCCCCAAACGCCTGGTCTGGATCCGCCACTGAGTCTTACGTTTGTCACGTCGCAAAAACGCTGATCAATCGAATTTTCTGCTGTAAATTGTTGTTTGTCTCAATCTCAGGCGAGCAATGGAACAACGAAGAAAGATCGGTTCCACCTCCTGCAACAGTCGGACCTTTTCAGCGAACGCAACGAAACAAAAAACAAACAAGAAGTGGTTCCGCTATCTTCGGCAAGGCAGTGAACCATTTGTGACAGAAACGACAGCGCTACCTGTTGAAAGAGAGCCCACGGTTGCTAGCAACCGGGTATGAACCAAGCGAAAAAGCAAAGATGCTAGAAGTCAAAAAGAAATTTTTGATTGTATCGTAATGCGATTGGATCTTCTCTAATGAAAAGTCACATTGTGGTGTTCAACATAGCCGCAAGGGTGTACAGAAGTCTGGTCATTGCCGGAGCGAGTGCCACCTGCCAAATTCTAGAATTGAGAGATGTGAGAAATACAGACATTAGGAATAAAAGACAAAAGACAAGTTTCTAAAAATTAAATATTTCAAAGAGTATTATTAATTTTAATGTGTTGGTCTCTAATAGTTTTATTCTGTAAACCTGTGACATATGTTTATAAGCAAAATTCATCTAGTAATGAATATGCATTGAGGAACTATATTTTCCATTTATCCATGGAGATACTGTAAGTATCAGATAGTCCTAAGGAGAAATCAAGAGATCTTTTGAAGACTATTAACAATAGGCTAGCAGAAATTAATCACCCTATAAAGGGGGAAAGAGATAAGGTATAAGGCCTTAAGATAACGATGGCAGTGTTTCATTTACCTTTCGGGTCACGTAACATATATTTGCATGCCCCCCTCAGTCAAGCTCCCGTCAGATCCATGCAGCATGTGTGAGTAACTTACAATATAAAGAAGCATCTTGCTACAGCGTTTTCATATGATGCAATTATTGTGATTTCACTTTTGTGTTGCCACCTGCCTTGGACGCCCTGAGCCGTCGCCCCGTTCGACACCTTGTGCACGCCCCTGCGAAGCCGTGGGTGGAGCCAGCTACAGTGCTATGTTAATGATGAAAGTATCGCTAAATCAATCTAAAAGGAATGTCAGTCAACGATTAATGGAGATAGTGTTATTTTTTAAATGTGGCGTTTTTCGTTTTTTCTCGGTTCGATAGCAGTGCGCGAAAACAGCATTAAAAACATTCTCCGTAAATCAGTGATGGGCGTCCAAAAATGTGTCTGTAAAGGCAGCATGACCTTGGTCTTGATGCAAACATGCGCGTTGTATCAAAACTGAATTTCTTTATCAACCCAGGTGAAAAGGTATTGATTGTAGTAGCCTTTCCCCTTTTACCAAGACACAGGATAACGAATTCACTTTCCACGAAGATAAGTAAAGCTGAAACCTAATAACGTTTATTTTGGTGTCATTCACGTGATGTATTGCTCGTATGTAGGAGTTTGTTTCATTTCAGATTCTTAGAACGTGTCTACTACAACCGTATGTGATATTTTCTTATAAGAGTTGCAAAACCTAATTTGGGTGTGACGTCTCTGTGTATATGTTGCAAGATATGAGTTCAAGGGCTGACTTACTCAGTGCCACATGCCCTCGGTACTGCGTCTTTGTCTGCGAATTCTTTTTGATTAAATTATTGAATTGTTCTGCTTTTTTGGCATAAATATAATGTTCAAACTTCATGTCTGAAGTTTTTGTAGGAAACAAGTTGAAATTTATGACTGTGGCTTTACTTTTACTTTTGCATTGAAAAAACTACTTTTCGAAAGAAGGAAAAGTGAACGAAAAGCTTCTGTCAACATAAACTTTATTTAGTACATTGTTGTGGAGGAGAAACTATATGTTATTTCTGTTAAGCCCCATCTAATAGCATCTAGTCGTTGCTCTTGATCAACCTAAAGTATACGGTGACAAGTTTATTTCTTCCGCACCCAACTGTAAAAGGCACTGACATAGAGCAGTGGTTTGATTGAAGCAATCTGTATATTGCATGTTTGCTAACAAGCACTGTTTTTGTTGTTGTTACTGCTAAATATTTATTTGTCCAAAACAATTATAATTTTTTTCTAGTAATCGGCGCTTGTCGTTCGGCACGTCATTTTTCGTCACGGGAGCGTCCACGCCCTAACCGGCTCGGCGTACAGATTTTAACAAAGTTTGATGTATGGTAGGTCTCATACCACGAACCATTTGTGACCATCTTTAGCTAAGGTCTGTGCGTTGGCTGAACAGCAAATTGCTGCCGACTTTCACTTCGGGAGATATTGTGATCGTGCAAAATTGCTATCCAACCAGCTCAACGAATCAGCTGATGCGCTTTGTTCAAATTTACATAACACTACATCTGGTTGCAGCCAGTTAGCGCGTTGGGATTATGGTTGCTATGAAGAAGTTCAAGTTTCAAAAGTGGTTTGCGATTTTGACATGCAACAAAATTTCTAAGCAGTATGCTACTCCCTCTACAAAAAATTCAGAAATGAAACACTTGGTAAGACATTAATCAATTCCAGCTTTAAAACAATTTTTTCTCTTAGTCATTTTCAAACAGTAACAGCCCGACTTCCTATAATTCAGGGGTCTGCAACCTTTTTGAGTGAAAGTCCCCACCTGTTTAGCAGCTTGCTTAACGAACCAAAGTTTTATATCATGATATGATGGTGTATTTGTTTTTTTGGTTTAACTTCATATTAACAATACATACAAGGAAAATAGAAAATAATGAAGTTAGAACAACGCAGTCGTAGAAAACAATTTTCTTGATGCCCAAGTGAGGTGGAGAGCTATGCGGTCAAAGTATTTATTTTTAAATAGGCAAACTTAGCTTTTGCTTGCCGTTGCCAGTTTCGGGGGCAGCTTGATTAACAATGTGCGCTCAAAACAGTTCAGATTCACTTAAAGGTAGTTACATCTACGATTAAGTTGTACAAGCTGTGTAGGCTAACTAAAAAAAACAGAGCTAGTTCTTTGGTAATATCGCAATAGTTAGATCAATGGCTGTTCTATTGTTACGACTGGTGATGTCACAATGAATATTTGCAATCATTTACATTTAATCGCATTGAAGACATTCCGATGGGAAAATGTCGCTTGGCTCAAGTTTCATATCGCTATGGGTTAGTTTTTACTTTTTAAGAAAATGATCTCACGGACTACTTGGAAGGACTACACAGGGCAAATGTAGCCCACGGGTTGCAGGTTGGACACTCCTGTTTAGATAGACCAGGCATACTGTGTGACGTTGCAATGCCGTTCTTCCTACGCTTGAACCACCGCTGCTTCTTCGCTCTTATGTGCCGTGTAGAACATCCTTTGCTTTGGATCACTCATGCAGACATTGGGTAGATTGTGAATCGCATGGCATTGTCACGGGTTTCAACGACTTTGTCTCCGGCTAAAGTCTTAACTTTAAGGGGAAGGCCAACTCCCCAAAAGATGCGAGGTTAAATTCGCTCCTACAACTATGGGCTTTTATCGGCGATCACGGAAGATTTATTTTTCCCTGCGAAATATTAGCTTCCGTTTAAAACTCACACCGAGTCGTCTGGATACACCAAGGTCTACCTTTCTCCACTTCATGTTGGACTTGGCATCGGCGATACATCGCAGCCGTCATTTGCAAGGGTTACTGTAAACAGTACTCAACTGTGTGTGAATAAAAATTATGTGGGATCTCTCTTTTTCTTTGAACCTGCTCTTATGTATGGCGATTGCATAATTAACATCCGAATGGTACCTCTTAATGCAAACTAAATTCTGAAAATACATCACAATACTGTCCAGATCTTGTAACATCCTGACATGAAGCTTTTTGCATAAAAACCTAATGTCCGATAAGGTGCTCAGTTAACATAAGTGTCAACCAAGTATAAGCGTCACATTGTCTTTCGGAAAGTAGTAACGATATCATGTTTACCACTCGTGACACTTGGAATACCCGTAACTAGAGCAAAAATCAAACGAAGTTGGTAGGAAATGGCTTTGTAGCTTGAAAACTNCCATTCATTTATTTTAAAACTTTGTCCGAGCACTGAAAAAAGTTAACATTCGTTCTCCACACGAGTCTTCTTTCAAGCCTTTGCTCTATCATGTAGGTCGCTTCTTTTGCACCACAGCTTTCCACGATTAACGTCAAACATAAAAATAAAGGTAAATTTCATGTAAGCATCTCCCATCACATTTTTTTCAATTTCGTCCACAACTGTGCCTTGTTAGTAGAGTTGCAGTGCGTTAAATCTCAGCCTTAATTCCGTGAGCTACAGTATTTGATCTTTTCTTCGGCGTTTAGTTAAAACATTGTGAAGCGGGTACCATTCTTTTTTTTTATATAAGGAGCTTGTACCTGTATTTACCGAGAGTGACACAAAGCAGTACGATTTTTTACCGTGTTTTTGCCACTATTTGTGTTCGAGCTTGTGTCAGGTTTCTACTGAAAGTGTGGCTGGATGCAGGTACAGTTGCCTGAAATGGTATTGTTTGCAAGTAAACTTTCTTGAAAGTGGATCGTAGTTGTGATTCTGATACACCTTTTGTCGTGTAACCGCAGCCACGTATTGTGCAGTCACGATATTCTTGATTATCGACTCCAGAATTGCAATCGATAATAGTAAGAAGTTCTTCAACGTTTTGGAACAGCGAAATTGAAAAACGACCTAAAAATGCTATGATTTAGGCAAGCATGTTCTTTTGTAAATACGTTGCACTAATTTAAAGTAAGAAACTAATAGTTTATCATATTTCATCGGGTATGCGTTGTTTGTTGACTGTGATATGTGAGTGTCTATTGTACCTGCGTTATTTTAACAGCAAGAGCACAACATGGCGTTGAGTAAAACAAGCACTCGTAGTCAATTTACATTACCAGTTGGTAAAGCCCGAGAGATAACTACTTGTTGCACAAGTCGAATACCATCAGAAGACCGTGCTGGACTACACTAAAATACTCCTGATTTGATAATTTTTAAAGTATTACTGTAGTACTGCTGGGATATTTTAGTACCTGTTTTGTATGTGTCGCGTTTACGGTGACTACAGTTGCGTTGAATTACATGCATTGCATGCTATTTCGCAGGGCACTGAAAAGTTTTTTTTGTAAGTTTTCGCCCTTGTAAACGTAGCTGCACTGCAAGGTAACGAACTGTACATAACTTGTTGCCAATATAGTTGTTGTTCTTCAGTAATACGTTGCCTTTGTTGATTTTAACGTTTCGAGCCTGTTCTTGCAGGAAATCGTCTGTGACATAAGAGCACGCAAATGCAGTATTTCTGATATAAACTGGATCCAAGAACTTTGCTCTATTGAAACGTGTACGATATTCTGCAAGGAAACAACTTTGCCTGTATTTGATTGGCTTCGTTGTGAGCTTTCGAACCATCCACTAATGATATGCAGTGCAGCTAGCATATTTTAAGAAGCCGAGTTAAAAGCACTGAATGGCATTGGCTGATTAAGTGTAACTACTAAAAAAATTCTGTTGTCTTATTTCGTTTGATATTGTGAAACATGTTTGTTGAGCCAAATGCGGTACTATATGTTTTGAAGTATTTACATGTCAGAAAACAGACGGACATAACAACAGCTGAAGAAGAAAAGCCGAGTACCTACGTTTTTCCAGAGTTCATTTGGCACCTTATATAGTGTAGCTTAGGGTCTTGTTTAAAGCGTGTTTCAACTTTTAAAATTGCTTCCTTGGTGTGTACCTCTCAACGATCTACAGCACTAGCTGGTCATATGTCAACGCCTCAGTAATAAGCTGTAAATGTGCTATCGTTATTTCTGACGTTAAAGTTCTGACATCTTTGCGTTTGACCACTCAAGAGCAAATCTGTATGTGCGAAGTGCACGTGTCGATGCACGCAGCACGTAAATTGGTAGAATGGTAATCGACGTACAACGAAGGGTGCAATCAACGTGAGTTGCACACATACTGTTTATATTTCGATCGTTACCAAACAACGTACGAAGAAAGGATAGTTATTCGGACACCGAGTCAGTCTGTGCTACAGCTTGGGTTATTTCAACTCAAAGCTTGCAATAGAGGGTTCTTAAAAATACTCAGTTCCGAGTGCGTTGCATTTTATTGAGCTTGGGCCATACGGAATAAAGTCACTCACAAGTAGTTGTGGACAACGATACTCCACTCCTGTATTGTTTTACTTGTAAAAACAAAATTACGGTTTTTCGAAAATTTGAGACTCCAAGAGCTGGCGATAACAACCAAATTTGTACGCTGTCGTCAAGTAAGTTGTGTACTTGTTTTCAACCCTTTCAGAATGCCTGATCGGTGTCAAGTAGATGCTTTCGTTCGGTTCTTTTCCTCTTTGTTCTACTGTGCACTCTATAACGAGTGAAATTTAGTACCTACGATGTTTTGGGCAAAAGTAGTAACACGCAAGTGTGCCATGTAAATGTAAAACGTAAAGTTGGTTGGCTATATGAATAGATTGTAAACTGATTAACCAACTTATTGAGTTCCCAAAGCATTATTCAACCACATCGCGACCTTGAACAACAAGTTTGGTATTTTTTTCTTGTTAGAAAAAATCAGCAAAAAATGCAAGTTATTACATCAGCATTAATTTGTGCGATAAACTTTCCGATATTTACACTCCTAAGAACGTATTGTTATTAGTCCTATTTTTGTTCATTCCTATGTCTTGAGAAATGTTGCTCAAAAATGTCATGCAAGAACATAGTAGCTCGTGTCCGAACTCCAAAATAGTTACAGCACGTTTAGCAAATCAACATTTGAGCAGGATGCTCTATTGAGTAGATTTGAGTTAATGCTGCATGTTTGTATTTCTTCTGTTTTGATTCTGGCTCGAACCCAGTCTTTCGACAATTGCAGTATTTAAACCTATTTGGTGTCGGAAAAATGTTTAGGATCAGAGGTATTTCAGCTTTTCTAGTTGGTAGCAGTCACATGAATTCAATTCAAGATTCTTTCGTATAGACAGCACATGAGCACACGCTGGTCAAGACCTTGATTTGACAAGATATTCTAAGAGAGGAGGATTGTCCACCTCATAAATGTGACCCGGAGTTTTAAGTTTGGTTCAGTCACGCAGGATGTGGTGTGCAGTCTGCACCTTGCCACACTCAAAACTCTGACCTGCACAGGCCCATTGTTTTCATGTTGACCACAAATCGACTAACACGGGTCCGCAGGCGGTTGAGGTGAATCCAGACATTCCTGGGGAGGCCGCAGCATGGTGGTTGAGGACCAAATGCGGGAATGAGAGATTGAAAAGCTGGAGGGATTGATGCAGTGGGTGTACCGGCATTTGACAACAATTCCATAGCGAATTCCTGGTCAACCTCGGTAAGGATGAAGGAAACTGCCTGACAATTTTTACTAACTCATGCTTCGACGACATTTGTATGCCAAAAGTGTCGCTGGGAAACTAGCAACCCCTCCAAAAACCTATCGTCCCATGTCCCTCCTCTGTACCACTTTCAAACATACAGAACGTTTAATCCTCAACCGAATCAACCTGATAGTTGAAAACATTCTACCTCGGGAGCAGGCGGGGTTTCGCAGGGGGTGCTAAACGGTGAATCGACTTCGTCTCACGCAGAACATCGAACAAGCATTCGAGTTCACAACGGTCTACGGCGCTATCTTTCTCGACCTCACGGCAGCTTATGTGGCCTGCAGCTGAAGCTCCAAAAAGTACTAGCATCTCAACCCTTGGTCAACTTCATCTTGGAACATGTATGCTCTAGATGATTTTGTGTCATACACTAGCGATGGTCAAGCACGTCGCCCCTTCATAACAAGAAACGGAGTCGCACAAGGACCTGTCATCGTCCCTTTTTGTATGATATATACAAAGCAGACTTTCCGGAAACCTCGGCCACGCGCTGCATGTGCTCCGACGACGTTGCTCTGACGGTCTCAATCCTCCAGTCCCTACGTTTATCGAAGCCATGGGCGTCCGCAGAAATTTTTCCAGGGTAGGGCAAAGTCGAAATTTTGCATATCTTTAGGTTGTTGACGATGCAACGCATATGGACGCACACAAAACTCTTCACTCTTTCTACACCACAAAGAAATGCCCAATGTTACGGCAACAATTGCATACAGCGTCTTCCCTACAAGAAAATTGTACACTAAGCTAAAGTTTGTTTTAGTGAGCATGGATATTTTAAGACTGAGTTAGCAGAGTTCGAAATGAATTACAGTTTCTGAATTATTACAATAAGTATAAAATTTTATCAAAATACGAACAAAATACATATTTAATGGCAATAGATGGTCGTTTTTGTAAAATTTTGTTTAAGGTGTAAGTCTCCGCTGGCCGCTATGACTTGGGAAAGCACACAGCTTACTCTCAATACAGCAGTCCAGTACGGTACATTTGTACTAGAGTTCGTTCAAATCTTCGCAGAGACAATTGCGAGAAACGATCCACGATGATCAGAGTTGCAGGTCAATTTACTCTCGCAAGAGCACTGTGTAAGATCGTGGCACGTCTAGAGAGAAGGTCGTGGTGTTTTACAAACATTCACGGCACCAGGGAGTTCAACGCTAATTTACCTGCGTAGATACAACAATGATAGTTATCCCTGGTAACCACATAGATGCCGCAGCAAATACAACAAACAAAACAGGTTACCACAAGTCGAGCTGATACGCTGACAGCTGAGTTACTACCACTCACTGCAAGGATCACTGTTACTTCGACTGAACTAAGCAGCACAACGGCCACCTAACTATAACACGGTTTGTTTGATATGGTGGTTTGTTGTTGGCGCTTTATAACTACCATGGTCTTGTAGCGCCACGACTGAGTTTGTACAATTTCTGGTTTCATTTTTAC
>JGI24158J21664_10000680_pt1 | contig 33296 bp, 19 predicted proteins | sample Ectturendosymbi3_FD_21664 | JGI IMG/M metagenome (IMG submission 21664)
CCCCCCCTTCTGGTTTTTGGCCCCTCCACCTGGCTTTTGGCCCCCCCTGCTGTTAAATTCTGGCGACGGGCCTGGATAGATCCCAGCTATTTTAATTCGGCCATGTGTCCAAAATGTTCCAGGAAAGAATGGCGAACTATGTCTTTCAGGCTACAGTCTAAACCTACGGGAAAGCGGTCCAAAGTTTGTCCAAGGACCAGGTGGCGTAACTACATCTCCGACCTTGCTTGGTCCCGTCTTGGTGTGGAGCCAGCAGAACTATCTGAGATTTCTGTTGATCGCGAGGTATTTTGGATCCTCCTAGGGCTGCAGCCCCCACGTCTCTCCCGAAAGGAATAGCGGGCGCGAAAATGAGTAAATGAATGAGTGTGCAGGCCCACATTGAACCTTCCTGTTTATGAAATTGTCGTTTGTTTGTTTGTTTGCCAAAAGTGAATGTCGTATTCAAACGATTAAGCATACTTGGACGGAAACTTGCGCTTTCGTGAAAATGAGTTAAAAGTATCAGACATAGAAGGGAAAATGGTGTTGACACCCTAAAGCTCCACCACGACACCCTTTCAAAAACCTTGAAAAAACACTGGTATTTAGCGATCGAAAAAGAGGTACAGCAGTCGCATAACGAATCACGAGTCAGCGCTGCGGCATTTGTGCCAAACTTGCACAAGGAAAGTTCGAGAAAACCCAACTCTTAACAAGTGCTAAAGGACATTTAGGCGATTCATGAAAATGGAGTGGCTGGCTGAAGATTTGATTACGAGTGGGAGAGCATTCCACAAGCTGGAAGCCTAAAGGAGAAAAATGTTATGTAGGTCAACGATTTTTTAAAAAGTAGAATTTAAACACTTTGTGTGTGACGTAAAGCATAGGGAACGAATTCTTTGAACAATCTGGAAAAACTGGCAGGAAAAGGGCATGGCATTATATCAAAAATTAATTTGGAGAGATAAGGAAGCAAAGATTTTTCTCTACGTGGATGTAAGCTTGTGAGGTTTGGATCAGTTAACACACCGTTAGAGGTTTCAGGTGTAAATGTTTAATGTGAGTGTGCCAAGAACAGGGCCTACGAGAGGGGAACAAGAGGTATATCGTACCCGGGCCCCTTAGGTACTGAGGCAAGGGAGAATGAAAGTACGCACGTTAAGTGTTTCTGCAATCAAGCCCAAAATTATTTATAAGCCAATGTCCAGTATAACAATTAATATATTTCTAAATCTTAGCACGGTAGCTGTTTTATCTTTATTCTGTTTACTATACAAACAAGCTATTTAAGTTTTGACGAGGGCCTCAGAAGCTAGGGAGGCCGGAATCGGTCTTCGTACCCCCCTGGTAAAATTTCTTTCAGGGGCCTTGGCCAAGAGAGACTGTGGTGGAACATTAAATCTAAATGTTATGTTATCTGTTTCACAGAGGTACATGTTATTAAATTATAGAAGGGGATGATCATTCTTGTGCTTAGATATGGTCATAACAGCAGGTTTTTGGGGGTTGAAGTTTTCAACCTGAAAGTAACATTTCAAACCTCAGCGCAATTGTGAAATGTGCAGAGATCTTGAGTTAGCACGCTGTTCAAGTGAACAGGACATTTATCTGGATAAAACAGAGCAGTGTCATTAGTATAAAGGACAATAGATGCTTTAATGTTGGTTGCAATATCATTTACAGTAAATAGATTAAAACAACAGAGGGCTTAAAACAGACCCTTGAGAAGAGTCTGGTTTAAGAGAACGACTTTGAAAAGACGGGAAAGATAAGAGGCTAGAAGCTTTAATAGAGATCCAACAGTTCTGAACTGTTGCAATTTAAAGAGCTGTTGCATTTTTTTAAACATGTATGATTAACACGATCGAAAGCTTTGCAGTAGAGAGTAGATGTCAAGGAAAATTATTCTTGACGAGATATTCGAACGGTAGGATTGGTATAAAATATGGGTACATTTGTAGATATTACTGTACGTATAAGCTAACAATCTTGAGTCAAGAAAAGCAGGGGTGTAGTGGGGCGGGAACGCGTGGGAACGGAGTTCCCATATCTTTCTCACGTATTGCTTTAATTGCAGCTGTTTCGAAATGGCTATTTTATGGATGCGTTCCCATACCTTTCTTGTTAGCAATATAACCCTGAAGAAAAGGGATTGAATCAATGAAAGCCACACCAATTCTGTAAATTTGATGAAGTGATGCATGTAAGAGAGCATACTTGTATCACTGGCCATAATCAAGGCTCAAGATTTAAACAAACACGATGTGCAATCAATCCCGACGTGCATGAGAAACACCACTAAACCAAACTTAACACATGAAATGCAGTAATCTGTAGTCCCGAAACTGAACCGAAAGTTACGAAGAAGTTCATACCAAATTATCAAATCCGAATTCCAATCCAAATCCGGTTAAGCAGATATTATAAAATCTAAATCCATCAAAATACTAAAATGCGGCCGGATTTAAATCCAAATCCAACTTTATGTTCGTCACTGGCATAGCCAGCCCCATATCAGAGTAACACTTCTGGCACAGTTCATCATTATTTATATATGTGTACCCTAGTGTTAATGAGTGTTTGTGCTGTATAATGTGCCTGGTAATTTTTCATATCTTACGCTTTATAACTGAGCTTTTGATTGCATTTGCTGCTAACAGTGCTTACCTTGAAGTCTTTAAAGTGTGAACTATTATAGTTTAAGTTGCAACATAAGTTTGCTTCCGAGGTAATTGTTTGGTATTGTCTATTTTGCCTTATGATGTAAAGGCAGTGCTGGGGCTATTTTGCCATTAGCAAAACACGATTGATAGGATTTTGGATTTAAACAGGATTTTGATTTTGAAACTGTCAGTTTGTCGGATTTGGATTGGATTTTGAAATGAAATTGTTGGATTGGGCTTGGATTTGAAAAACCTAAATCCGTTCATCTCTGCCATATATTTCAGACACATTCGAGCTTTGTCATTGACTGACAGTTCAGCCGTACTCAGCATGACGACTGAAACAAGCCCGTATCTGTTCTGTTCCACCAATAGTTGTACATTTAACAAGCACATAACAAGAAAGCGAAAGTTTGCTTGCGCGTTGCATGTGCATCCTCATTTATTGTGTAGTTTAGCAAGTTCGATCAGGCAGGGACGTAACAAGTGAGGACAAGGTGGACGTAGTGACCCGGGCGCCGAATCACTGAGGGAGGTGCCGAAAAGTCCCAACAATGTCGCATGTACTTTCTTCAATACAGTACATTTACTCCCAAAAGACCTTAGGTTCGAACATACATGGGGGCGCCAAACTTGCTTCTTTCCCCGGGCGCCATCTACCCTCGGTACGCCCCTGGGATCAGGTACACCTGGGGGTACGCCATTGCAGCCGCAAACCAGAGATGATCACGGAGAGCAGAAGTGCGGGAGTGGACTCCTGCCAGAGTTTGCATTTGTTTCATCAAGGGCAGGAGCCGGATCCGGAGTCAACGCAAAGGCCTGTCTCGCTAGGAGCCAATCAAATTTTTTAAAGGATAGCCATTAAATTTCTCCAGTTACGCCGTTGTAGTCAAACAGAGTGGAGCTTATTGAAGGTGTTTTCTGACCAAGGTCAGCATTGTCATATGTCTCTGTATTGTGTGACACTGGTTGGCAGCAACGAGCATTTCACCCTTAAGTGTGATGTTCATCTTAATTGTCACATATTTCGGTATAGTTTGCTTTTATGTTTATGTTAATGGCTTAGTTTAACGCAGTTATATTTCAGTGTTTTGTCTGAGCACATGGTTAAAGTAGGATTCAGTGTTCACGAAACTGGTGATCAGCTGCTGACTTTGGAGATTTCAAATCTGCATTTTGTAAAAATTGAAATTTAAAGCTAAATTACAATAACTGTCAGATATCTGATTAATGATGATTGCAAGTTCATAGTAGTGTTTCAACAGGTAAAATTTTATAATTGCATTTAGAACCCATGGTACCTAAAGATGCATATTTTATATGTGTTACTTGGAAAATTTCGGAGTGTTAACAAGAGTCGGAGTTGATGTTTTCAAATTTTTCGGAGTGGGAGTCTTTAAACAAAAAGCAGGAGCGGAGTCGGAATCTAAAAATTGTAACTCCGCTCATCTCTGCCGGATACCTCTGCTCCACTGCTCGTATTCGACGAAACATTTGCTCAACTTGATGTTTTTGCGTTTGCGAACTACACTGACGCAGTGGTGAGTGTGTCTTACTCCCCTATTTTAGCACGCATCCTGGTAGTTTTGCAGTTATGAATAGCTCTGTCGTAGCGTTGAGTGTATTCTGCTCCGGTATCCCAATCTGGAGCGCTGATTGTTTATAGTCAATACAATAACAATAATAACACATAAGTATGTACAACAGCGAATAAGGAGAGTGCATATGGAATAATATGCATATTGTGTCTGATATGCATAATGGCGTGACTAGAATCTTGAGTCAGCTGGGAATGAAAACTTAGGCGGAGGCCCACTGGCCACCTTAGGGAGCGCAACTTAGGGGCGCAATAGAAAAAATGTTGAGAAATGATAGTGAATCCGGATGGGGATGGCTACACTAAAACACAAAATCACCAGAAAACAATCCGAAAAACGCAAAAAACAACAACCTACTGAAAACTGAAAGAATAAGAAATACCGATATACTTTGGAAGCTAAGTGGGGATCCGGTTTTTACAAGCTTGCCAGGTGGGCGGTTCGCACCGACTCAGTTCCAGAGCATGGTGCAATCCATATCACACATTGCGCGCGTACGGTAACATCTAAAAAACACGAATGTTGCGAACTTGAGCGGCTTTCACACTTGTCTTACCTCGTAGGCCCACTTGTGGCCGTTTTGGACTTCCTGGTTAGAGAACTATGTGTGACTGATAGCTGTCGGGACTAACGTTTTCGCGCGTGTTTTTTAAAGTTAGTTCTGTAAGGGCCGAAGAAGACACAATTTGGTAACTGTTTTCCCCGGTTTTCACCAGCTTTGACGGTTTCCCCGGTTTTTAACGGTTTTTACGTGTTTCTACCGTCTTCCGACGTATTTCCCCGGTGTTTGTGCTTTTCAGAGTCTGTGCTTAGTCCGTGTGTTGTTTTGAGACAGTGTTGTACATATAGGTCTGCCGTGTTGTGTTCATATCCGAGTAAAGAGATTCGACCTCACTGCGTGCTGGCAGCTCAGAGTTAGTAAGTCAGGCAGGCCTCTTTGTTGCACTGTTTTGTCAAGATAGTTACAGGACTGCAGATTAGCAGGGGTGCGTTCGCGGTGTGAAAACCATTAACCAAACCTTCCCAAATCCTAGCCCTCAAGTGAAGGCCATTGGCACCATAGGTTTTTCCTACATGCATGTTACCCACTCTTATTTTCAGCACTGATGCTTGACCAACATACAGTACATGTACAGGAAAGAAAGCTTAACAGTTTTCACATGCGTTGCCTCCGCAGTATTTGCGGCGTTAAGTGGAAGGACAAGATCAGAAATATGGTTAGTTTACGACACACCGTCTGTAGCTGGCTCCCTACTAGCTTAGTTATCTGAAAACAAGAGGCTTCTGCTGGCTTGATCACGCACGCCTTATTTCTGAGTGTCGCTTATCGAACAACATTCCTGATGATGATATGAATGCCGGACTCAAAATGTTGGCTGACCTTTCCTTCGTTTCAGATATATTGTGAAAGGAGACCTGCTTCAACTCAAAATCGCGTCCTCCGACTGGAAAGCATATGAGAAAAATCGTCTGACATTTGCTCCTTTGCCAAGGTTCCCTGGAAATTGGCTTTCACCGTTCCTCTCAAAACGATCATCCTCTCGTAAATGTTCTACCACATTGCCAATTATTTGGCAAAGTGCCTCTGTGGCGACTCTTACGGAGGTTGCAGTATGCTTAGACGTAGGAGGCGGGGATGCTGAAAGTGCTGTAGACGCCTCAACTACTTTGCTTTCGGGCAAAAATCATTTAAAACATTTAGAAAAATTTGTATCGAAATTGTAATCTTTTTCAGAATTCTTCGAAAATTTAACTCTTTTCCGCAATTATTGGAGTGAAAGTTTTGCAGAAGTCAAATTGCAAACATTTTTGGAAATCTACATTTTGGTCAAGAACATACTTTTTAGGGAAAAATGCTGTAATCACCCAGATGCTTCGATCCCTACGCCTGTGGCAATATGTATATTCATTGTAGTCGACTTATTTTTTTGAGAAACGTTTAACCTGGTACCAAAAAATACGTTTGTGAAAAGGCACAGGCTGTCATCTGCTAACAAATTGCATCACAGAATGCTTGCATGCCAATTAGAGAGCAACTAAGGGAGACCGGAAATCTAGGTAAAAAAGATGCTGTGAAACGAGAAATATATGAAAAATGTGGCCCTCATGCAGCCAACGTATGGTGTTTTTGTGACTGGTAGAGTGAAACATGGTAGGAATACCAGCATAAAAGCTTAAATGAGATTCAGAAATCTTAAAATATGCAACATTCACACTAAAAAGCAGGGAGATAATATGCCGTAAGCAAAGAGGCAAAGAACGTTTGGAAAACGAAGTTGCATGTAGGCATGCAGACGCGTTGACACTCCATGTTTTAGCTGCAAGACAAAGCTGACTCTTCGAAAATTAGTTTAAATTACTACAGCACATAATAAAGGACTGACGATGCGTAGTGTTACCTGAAATCGTTTTCCTATCAAAAATTTGCGATAGATTCCTTGCACAATTGGCACAAAGGACTCTCTTTAGTTTCAGTGGTCAACAGCAGCATGCGTTTGCAAATACAGTTGTTCGCTCTACTACCGGCGATAGCTTAGATTTTTAGTTCGGTTATAAAAGCATAATAATCTTTTAGTTCGGTGGTGGAAAGTGTAATAGTCACGGTCTACATATTCTATAAAAAAATCCGCGTTTTTAATATGTTTGAAACTGTAGAGGTATTGCTCTAGTTTTTCATCATTTCACCTGTAAGGTTTTACTTACAATTACAGGATCGAAAATGCGTACTTGACGCGAAATCGATTTCCTGTAGTAAAATGCTTTGCGAGCAGATTCGACTGTTCTTGTTTTACCTCTGCAGTACTTCGAAACTTGGATGTTGATAAGCGCAGTCTGAATCCTTGCAGAGTTATGAACGCACAGCATGGCAGGCAGATTCCTCGAATACCCTACGTCAGTTCCTTGCTTGTCTGACATGTGGAGAGTAGCAGTGGCGTGCAGAGGTCTGGTGATGCCCGGGGCGATTGCTTGATTGGATGCCCCCTACCAAAGCCTAATATTGAGCAGTGGCGTATGGTGGTCATTGTTACTGGATATAAGCTGTTGTTTGTGACGTCACAACACGACGTCATATTCAGGTTTGCAACCAACGTTTTGGCGAAGTTTGTTGACACAACTTGCACATTTAGGGACGCCAGGGCACTGGTGGGGCAGGGGAAGCAGTAAAACAGTTGAGGGCAATAGGAACTTGTAAAAAACAAAAAAATCGTTACCAATTATATTTGTTTCTGTTCATCAACAATGTTGACCTCAAAAATAATAACATAAATTATAGAAAATCATTCTGAATTTCATGGGTGCCCGAAAAGCTGCAATAAAATTGTTTGAAGTCGATCTTGATAAACTACGAAATTACTTATGATACTGTTATGAAAAGCAGTGGTGTTGGAGGTGAGGGTGCAAGCGCACCCCCAAAAGTTTTGATTTGCTGAAAATCTGGGCAAAATCCCCGAAAATCCGGGTAAAAATGGCACCCGACGTTGCTTGCTTCAAAAAATGGCGCCCAAGGTTTGCAAAAAAACACATGAAGAGCTTTTTTGGAGGTCACACCAAAAAAAGGTCTTGATGATCTTTGTGGGAGAAAAATTGCAGGTAAAAGCTGCACAAACAACTTTTCGGGCACGTTTGGGGACATGCGGGCAATAATCTTTCGGGCAAAAAATCGCATCCTCAAAATAAGCCTGCTCCTACACCTTTGATGAAAAGGCACCTCCGCCCCCGTTGCGCCCCTTTTTGAAAGGACAGAGGGGGAAATGCCCCTGCCATGCCTCCAATCTCCGGCGTCCCTGTGCATATTATTCAACACGCACTCTGTTTACTTGTTGTTGTAAGCTGCAAAGTGTCACTGTAATGAACATAAATTATCAGCGGTATCCTAACACAGAGCAGTTCATAACTGCAAAAATATGCGGCAACGCGGTAAAACAGGGGAGTAGAACACACTCAGTTCTACGTCAGCGACTCAGCGCAGTCCGCAACTGCAAAAATACAAGGCTACGCGAATGTCTTGTCGACTAGCAGTCGATCAGAAGGTGTGCGGCTGGGATAGCGGACACCCAGGGGTTGACAGTTTAAAATTTGCAAACTCCACATGACTTGAGAATGCACATAAAGTACGAAAGAAACATTTCGTTTTTTATTATGTGGCTGTTATGTGTACGGTTACTAAGGAGAAAGAATAGATACGGGCTTGTGTGAACCATTCTGATCAGCTCGCTTGAACTGCCAATTAATGACGAAGCTCTAAACGAAGCACATACAGTATATTGCACGAACAGGTATGCGACTGCGTTAGCACAAAAAACGAAACGGAAACTAGTGGTGCATCATAAAATCAGCTAAATAACCATGTTGAAATTGGACAGTTTTGAAATTTGGCTCAGAATATGAGTTAAACGTCCATAATTATCTTCAGTGTTATGAAATTGGTGTTATGAAAACCCAACCAAAAACAATCACTGTTTTTGTTTTAAAAGCCCGCTTAAAAAAAGCAATAAACCCACAAAAATCCCACTCTTTACTTTTCCTTTGAAAAATGCACAGCACTATGAAGTAAAAAGTAAAATAGCAGCACACTTGTACAGCTAACTGTAAATTTTTTTGAATGAAACAGAACGAACAGCAACGAAATTTGAAGGACTTGAAAAAAAGAATAGAATAATTCGAATAGTTTGAGTGAGTTCTACTGGTTATCTTCTTCGGCTCTGTAAAATCGGTATATTTCAATCAAATTTTCTGCCTTCTCTGCATCGAAACTGTTTCTGATGTTGGACCATGCCAGACCATATGTTGAAAAAATACACTATATAGATGCTGAACAAGCAGGGCATGTACATAAACTTGACGTGAAACTGCAGAATTTGTGTGAGAGTAGCCTTTCTCTGTTTACTGAGCGCATTCTTGCCAAAGCCTTATCACTTTGGAGCAAATTGACCAACAACACCTTGCGAAGACAAAAATTGGGTACATTCCTTTGCCCTCAAATTAGAATGCTATAATAGCTGTAACAAGTTATGATTGTGTAATTCTGCAAATTGTGATATTGCATGATGCAATGAAAACAATTCAGAATGGGGTTTTTGCGTGTTTTTTAAACAAAACAAAAACCTGTTTCATAAAAAAAACGGATTAAAAAAACCCAGGATGTTTTCTTTTTTAATGTTTTTTTCTCAACTCTGACTATCTTTCAATCCTTTTTTGAGATTTTTCCTTGACTGCACGATCTGGAACAAGCCACGTTGCTGTTAGTTTGAATGGGTGTGCGGCGCACATGTAGAGTAAAAGCCCCTGGCAATGATGAAGCTGAGAATTACTGGTATTTGAATACGCAAAAATTAGTGTGGACAACAAAACCAGTTTCGAAAAGTTAAATCCATTCAGCATTTACCTATAAGTAGACTTTCAATAGGAAAAATCATCTAGTTACAGCATTTAAATTTTTGTAATTTCACTTTTTGGACGTCCGGGGCCGGCGCCCCGTTCGCTCCCCCCCCCTCTGCACGCCACTGGAGAGTAGTTACTTGAGCCCGAATATGTTCATATTTTGAACGTTAAGTAAGCGTACAACTGGTTTTCTTCATCAACTATAATATTTTGGACAAAAGGAACCATCTCCACCCAGATAAGACTATGTGGCAAGAAAAATCAACTACATTGGGATATGCCGACTAAAACAGCATATCAAACCAAAGAGTGTGTGGGCTACCCATCTTGATCATTTTTTGGGCCCAATCTGGCATTTATGTTACATCCGGAAAGATATAATACGCTTAAAACAGAATAACCGAAAAAATTCCACCAAGTAACCCCGTGACATTTCAACCCTGAACATTACAAAAGTGCATGAAAAATGCATACTTGAAGTTTTTACTTATCCGTACTTCCTGCAAAGCACACGAAAAGAACTGCAAATTGGTCGACAATGCATATTACTTGATCTCTTCAAAAGCTCCATCCAAGTAAGATCTTCCTATCTTTTCACATAAAAAATGGGATTCTGCTTTCTGTTATGGTAGCAATTCCAGCTAAATGAACGTGTGTCCTGCTTGTTGCTTCAAAAATTTTGTTTTACATTTTCTTTCCTTTTCGCTGCAGTCTGATCAAAGTCTAATGATGTCAGTTTGTTCAGCAGTACCAAGAGGCTGCGTAGCATTTTTTGAAAACTAACCTTATTTGGCTCAAATCTAACTATTTACAATTTGGTTGAAGCAGCGTTACTCACGTAATACAAGAAACTCAAGATAGCACAAGGCTACCAAATCTCAGGGCCTTGAGCGGAGCCATAATAACCAATATGTTTGACCCAACGCTTGAACGAATAACCTTAGAACTGCTACAAATTTGATTCTGATGCGGACTTGACAGGTCATTTAATATCTTGACAAGCTTTTATCATTGTACGTCCGTACGGTGAGTTACGACGTAAATCAACTGGAGCTGTCAGTTATAGATTAATGCCTGGCGAAGCAGGAAAAGCAGCAACTGTTTTTTCCTTTCGCCACAAGCTCCCGCAATGTGGTACAACCTTGAACCATTGAAAAAATTGCCCCAGTCATTATCAGGCCTGCTGCCTTAACCTCTCTCTTGTGTGGTACTTTCCCAGGAATTCAGTCATTTGCTGTGGCTGTAATTTCAGGAAAGCTTAATAAATGTCTGACAAAACCAAATATCTCCCAAAAGACCTTGGTGAGGAAAAATGTGCTTGGCCTGGTGACGAAAAAATGAGCTTCGTGACAAAAAAACAGAAAAACAAATGCTTTTCAAGTTTTTCGCTTTGCAAGTCGTGCACAGGAATTACCTTTAAAAGTGTGTTGTTTAAGCATAACTTTTGCCTAAGTATTACTTGAATACTAACTCTACACTAACTGTAGAACTAATATGACCTGTTCCTTCAAGTTCGGAACCAATGTAAGGATCGCTTGTTGTTATTAAAGACATTATGCTCAGGAGAAGAGTTCAAGCTTCAAGTCTCGTGAGATCTTAATAGCGAAAAGAACAAGGCGAAAACCACAATCTAAATTGAAGCGATGTTTTGTTGGACATTCCGCAAATAGCCTTTTTCATCTTTTCCAAAATAATAACGAATGAAGCTCTCAAGACACTGAGACAAAAATCACGGTGTTGGTAGGGCTCTCACAAAAAGGGTTTGTTGGATACATAATTCAGATAGATGACAATATGTAGCTCATGTGGCCATAGCACCATTTTGTTACATTACGCACTTAATTTCCCCNTCTTTGTGTGTCGCATCCCTCACCTGTCCCGTGGTTTAGTTTCTTGGACTTCGATCATTACATTTTGTCGACGATCAAAGCAATTGTTTTTNAAAAGCGCAACACGGTTTCACTTTGCAACAAAATGAAATATCTGACTGGTTTCCACTTTCAAAGTCACGCACTATAGGCGATATCCCTTTGGCAGTCGTAAAGTGGAGCTTTCCTGACAGTTGTGAAACTTTTGAGCATATACCCAGTGTGACAGGCTAATGCAAATGAAACAAGCTGAATGAAATTGGAAATTTGCAAAAATATTTCATTCAATATAAAGACACAATGATAGCATTACCAGCAGGGCTGTGGAGCTGGAGCTCGGATCCGGAGTCTGAAATTCCGCTCCACAGCCCTGATTACAACGCAACAACTACCGATAAAACAAAAGCAATTGGCAGAGAAAAACAAGTGCTTTCATTATCACAAACTTTTTCTGCAAATGAAGCTATCAAAATGAGAAAATGTGTAATTGTGTATGAACGCGTTTTTATGGAGATAAAACCCATTTTTTGCAAGGGATCAGGATATTTAAAGTTTTTCACAGGCGTCCATAAGTTCACGCTCTTTTAAGTAGTGTTAGGATTTAACAAGAAAGCAAAAATTGTTTTAATATGATACTTTGCAGCAGTAATTCATTGTTAGCGAAATATCCATATTGCGTGGCCAACACTGCAGCATGAATTGCGCAGTTTAAATATTTTCAAAAAATTCCTTTTGCTGATGTTTTTCGAAACTAATGAAAAAATTTGTATTAGTTCTGAAATAAAAAACTGATCTAAATATTTGGAATGCGCAGTAAGGATTTTCGTAGCGCACCACCATCGCTCTTGCCTATTACAGAAAAACGACCGACACATGGGGACGCAAGAGTCGTTTTTTTTATGTCGCTGCACTGCAGAAAAGTCTCTAATCTATTGAAGTCAGCTTCAACCTAACTTATTGCAGCATTTCGACTCGGACATCTCCAAATTCAACCTCTTTATAACCGGCATTTTTAATGCGAAATTGCAGCGGAATTATTGACACCGACTCTCATCCAATATGGATGCATTTCTGCTTGCAAATAGTCAGGCAACTTGCTTATAAGTGCTATGTCAACGCGTTAATGTACAAAGCTTGACAGCGTGGAGTGTGTTTCTCCAATATGCTGGGTGCACGTTGAATGCACTGAACAAGCCAAATATCTGTTTGTACTGCATTGTGCCTCACTGAAGGATTTTCGCGACACTTAGAGACATTGTGCCTCACTGAAGGATTTTCGCGAAACTTAGAGACACGTGATATGACTTTTCCAAACAAGGCCATTCGTACCTTTGCATAGTACTCGAATGCAGCAAAAACTACTTTGTTTCGTGTTTGTTGGATGCCAACGTACACCTGCCATATGTGCAACAGGCACACAGAGTCTGGTACAAAACGACTGCGCATAACCAGTAGCAACGCCTATCGAACTTTAACATTGCTTCTCCAATAACGTAACTGTTCGCCAGCATCAAGCAACCTATTTCTTGAAAACATTTGATGCCTTGATTAGAATTATTTAGAAAATTTTCTATGCATTTTTTCAGCGTTCTGAATCGTCATTTTGCCTTTTGACTGGGCCACGTCGATTGCTTGATACTTTTTACCGGACTTAATTTTATCTCTACAAGGTCACCCTTCTGTTTGACGAAAAGAAATCGCAATAGTTGCTGAAACGTCTTTTTATTCTTTTTACCATTGCCTGTACATACTAACCAAGATACCCGTGTTGTGCTTTAATTCTACCATTAAGTCCATTACAACTGGTGCCCTGACTTTTCACAATTCACCATGCCATCACTTCTCCAGCGTCCTTAGTTACCATTACCCTGACGTTTTTCAACATTTAATAAAAACGTTGCGAGTCCGTAAAATTTGACATCTAAGTTAACATTGCAAACGAGTTGTTTCTGATTGTGCCACTTTAATCAATATAAAAACATCAGGACTTTTTAAGGAATCGCTAAAATATTTTCATTCTTTCGATGTCATCCCCTCGAGCGTCGTGTTTACGAGAAACGTTATCGACCGGAAACGAGTTGAAGGTGCCCAAGACAAACAGCAGCGCGTCACGGTTGACTTTGCTTGAGCTAAGCACAGACGACTAGGCTAGCTCGGTGGTATGCTTTCACAGCCGACGCAGCCTAAATGCTCAAAGGTATTTCTGAGGGCGCACAAAAGCAGAAAACTAAACCGAGGAAAACAGATTTGAAATAATAAAATTCAGGGAGTTTTTAATGTTGTGTTCATGAACGTAGTGCAACAATGCAGTAACTCCAATTCTTGTCATAAAAAGCACATTTCGACGCTTTCTTAGGTAGCCTGAACTCAAAAAAACTAAGAACTTTGTACAGCGCACAGTTAACAACAAGCAGTGTCAGCAAAGGCGAACTACTGTGGATTTCCTGAAAATGGAAAATCAAGGCTGCAGAAAACCTAGAAGGTTTGGAACCAAAATAAAGATTTTTTTTAAGAATTGGGCTCAAACTTCCTCCAGAAAAGCTCAAAAAAGAAACGCTTGGTTTTGTTGCTCTTATGCAACTGTATACTGTCAGAAAAAGTGGAAAAATGTTCTATAAAAGAGGCAGTATACGTTCATGCAGGCGATAGGCTTAGAAGCTTTTGATTTAAAGAAATGTATGAAAATGACAAAAAAGTGCCAATGTTTTTGGGACAGATTAGAAATGCAAATACAGTATTAGGAGAAAGTCCATGTACCTTTAAGTAGAGTAAAGGAAGGGTTTTCATGTACACTTTTTGAATGCAGAACTGCTTGTTGTGCCTGTTGAGAGTTTTTTTTACTAGTCACAGTAACGTTGTCCTATTCAAGACCTTGAACCGCACTAACTGTGAAGTCACCAAAGGTGCAAACTGAATCCAATTCATACTCATGAAATTTTTGAAGTCCAGGCGGAGTTGTTGTTTGAGTCCAAGTTTATCTTTTAAAAGGCGATTCAAAAAGAAGATGATGAAAACATATGACGTGAAAACGCAAAGGCAAATATAAAAAGCACATNGTAACTGAATTACAGTCATAGCAAGAGAAACGCCTTGGTTTGAAATAACTGAACAAGGAACATAAGTCCGTGCTGAAGCATGCAAAATGACCTGGTTTGTAATCTTGCCCCTCCACCACGTATGCCACCGCAAATACCCCGAGGCATCGCATGTGATTGCATGTGAAAACTGTTAGGTCTCTTTCCTTGTCGCGTGCATGTTGGTCATGTTTCGGAGATGTATAGTACTGAATATGCAAGCTTTGTAAATGTTGCCTCTTGAGTGCAATGTATGGTGTGAGTTGCACCATGCTCTGGAACTAAGTCAACTGAAGTTGGTAGCAGCTTAACCGATTCTGGACTGACGTTCTTTCTCAAGATAGCGGTCTTTGGACATAAAAGAACCCAGATAGCAAAAGTTGTTGACTTTTTCGAGCCTAGTTCCGTTCACGAAGATATTTGCCTGGAAAATGTCAGAGCACGTCAACTGGTGCATTGGAACGGTCTTTTTGCTGTTGATGACCAGAGAAAATGCTTTACAAGCAGCAGCAAAACAATTCATAAACGTTTGAAGGTTCGTTTCACTATGTAAAACTAATGCATCATCATCGGCGTGGGTGTCGGCAGGATTTTTTCCATGGGGGAAATAGTGGATTTTTTCAAGGGTAGCCGAAAGGGTTTTCCAGGGTGTGCCAACTTTGATGAAATTTTAATTTACCCACTCAAAACTAAGAGAACAACCTTTCTTGCTAAACACTTAATAGGAATATATAAAATTTCAAAATCCAGGGGAGAGCCAAGGCCTAAAATTTCAAATCATGAATCAAGTGGGCCAAGGTTCGCCCTGCACCCTTCTTCCGACGCCCATGGTTATCCACAAACAGTAGTTCACGTACCAGGATGTGCCGAGTTTTTATTTTGGCACATATTAGTGCAAGGTTGAACAATCTTCCATTTATGCGAATGTGCAGAAAAACTCCATTAATGATGATACTGTAGTTTGGCCATCGTCATGGAATGTATAATGGAGAACAGCAGAGAAGAAGATTTCCAATAGAGGTGTAGCCAGAAAACAGCTTTGGTTTACGCCATGTTTCAGCTGCGAGAGAGGCGAGAGAGCAGAGCACCTTCAAATGTCATGCGTGTTTCCATGGTCATGCAACGACCTGTCAAGACAAAGAAGTGAAAGCGGACAGGCGATTTTTTGTAAAACAATATATAGCCTTGCTCTTCTGACGATGTGAAAGGCTTTGGTAAAGCCAACAACGTCGATGTGTAGCAGGCAAAGTTGTTCACGGAATTTCTCCTCGATGTGGCGCAGTGAGAAGATTATATCCGCACTAGATCTGTTGCAGCGGAAACACAGTGCGATTCAAAGACGAGCCGCTCCGCGAGAGTTTGGATGCGAGGTAGCACGACCCTGGCAAAGACTTTCCCAGCAGCATTCAAAAGAGGAATTCTTCTATCAATGCTGGAATTTCTTTTACCGCTGTGCTTTTGCATAGAGCCGGAATTTTGGTGTCGCTCATTTCTTTTGGAAACAACCTCCATTGTACCTTTCGCAAGGAATGTTGTACCGTAATGGAACAAGGGAATGATCGCACTTGACCAGTACGGCTGCAATACCTTCTGCCGTAGGCCTAGTTTTATGACAGATGGAGAAGTTGTAGGAATGTTGTCCGGGTCGTGTGAAAGAGGAATCCCAATAATAATCGCTTCATTAATGATTGGCCTTGGCTAAGCGTAGAGCTGCGAAATGTGTTCCACGCATCTGGTCAATTGCTTGTTTTTGTCCGTGATTAAAGTACCGCATGTAGGCCTAGATCTAAATTCTTTTTGATTCCCCCATACATGCAGTGGATATTACTCATACTTTGTAAGCTGTTTGTATCTGCGAGCACTCATTGTTCTAATGCTTGTTGGCAAAAGAGCGAAGAAGCACACTTCGCAAAGACTTCTTGCGATTGCTGCGAAGTGTGCTTTTTGCATTTTTCAGCCCTTTGGAAGAGTGCGATGGACGCAACTTAAGCTGCAGGTGAGGATCACTCTTCTCCAAGGGAGGGATCAGCACATAAGCATTGTCCGAAAGACCAGCCTTCCATCTTGCATTTAGCCGTTCCTAACGTGTATTTTGCATCTTGTTACACCCATGGGCGTCGGAAGGGTGGGCAGGGGGGGACCTTGGCCCCACCCAGGATTTAGAACATTTTAGCAAAAAAAGGTTGTTTTCTTAGTTTTGAGTGAGAAAAAACAAATTTCACCAATTTTGGCCCCCCCTGGAAAAATTTTGGAAAAATCCCCTGGTGCCCCTCCCCCTGGAATCCTTCCGACGCCCATGGTTACACCATCGTCTTATGTGGTTCACGAGATCGATAGAGCAGAGGTTTCGTGAAGGGAAGTAAAATTTAGGGTGTTTGTGAACCTGTTCCGGAAAGCAGGGACCTAGTCTTTACTCTTCACTGCAGTTGGATTAAGGCGCTTATGAACGGCGAGTTTAAAACATTTCGGAGCATGTCCAAGTCAGACAGTGGACAAGAAGACCAAATAACGTCAGCACCACCATTAGCACTGTGATAGACACGAGTGTACTCAATTAGTCCAATGTAAGTCCACCTCGCCTCTAAAAGACCAAACTGATGCCAGTGTTTCAATCATGGATGGCGCCAGCTACTTTGTCCATAAAACCTCCGGCTAAGTAGGTCTTTGTTACGCACAGCTGGTGTTGACTGCACAGTTTCAACATTCGTTGTCCTTTTGCATTGTGACAATTCGGAGTTGGAGCCTTGGTAAAGTTGAGTTTTTTGGGTTAGAGCTGAAACGAGACGACAAAGGGGATTTAATCCACTTTTTTACTGTTACGTTCTGTTGGCCCAAGATAGGACCTTGTCATACGAGCAATAATTCACGCTCAAAACTCATTAAGAACTATTTGCTGCTATTAATGCGTGAAACGAAATTCATTCGTGGTACATTCGAAGCTGCAGCCTTGGTAAAGTTGAGTTTTTTGGGTTAGAGCTGATACAAGACGACAAATAAGGGATTTGGTCCACTTTTACTCTTACGCTCTTTTGGGCCAAGTTATGACCTTGTCATGCGACCAAGAATAACGCTCAAATTCATCTTCAAACTATTTGCTGCTATTAGTGCGTAAAACAAAATTCATTGATACATAAACGGGTTTCATTAATTCTTTCTAATAGAGAGAAATATTATATATACATTAATTCTATTATAGAAACTATTATACTTTCGCTGAAGCACACCACACTGAATATGTAAGACACGTTTAGTGGCCTGCCGCGACCAGGGGCAAACGACCTCCGAACTTTTTGAAAACATGTTTAGTTGTTAGGTACAACATCACGTTACAATCATTTCCCCCCGAAAATTTCAGCTGTTTGCGGCCCTGGTGGCACGTATAAAAGTGCTAATTCGTGTTGAATCTTGAGACATTTTCCAGATTGTTTGTTGAACTAACACCATGACAATGTTCAGTGTATTGTCATGCTTACAAGCTAAGCCAACGATCTGGCCATCTTTATAAACGCTATTCCATGAGAAGGGCGCTAACCTTTTTTACTGTGAAACACTTAAAACTTGGTTTACCTTCAGTATAAGCTGATGGTAAGTAAAACCCATTGTGTCTGGGATCGTTTTCAACTCCAAGTGGAAAACAACCTTTTTTGTGATTTGTGTTTGTTTCTAAAGTTGATATGTCTCACTTGTGATCGAAACCCTTTTACATTTTTGTGCATAACATTTTAACCCAAAAAGACAAGAAATCGTTTTTTCGTTTCAAATCTGTTATCAACTTTTTTCACATTATCGCACTGTGTGAAAGAGATGCAAACAGAAGCTTTATTCGGCATGTAAAGAAACACAATTGTTGTCTCTTTCCCACAAGCTCGAACAATGCCGGTCAACTTGTTTTACTCTATCCATCAGCAGCTGAAAACCACCGAATCGCTTCAAGACGTCAGGCTGCTTAGTTGGGAGACCGACCTGTGCTCCTGCAACAACCAGGTTGACCCCTCAACTAGTAGGGACCTCTATAATAACCTACAACCTCAGTCCCTACAGAACCAAACCGCAGGCGATTCTGCATCAGGTTTCATAAAACGAAGCAACTTGTTTCAGCTTGGTTTCCAAAACAATAAGCCTTCAGCTTGGCGATCCCTGAGATCTCTGTGAAAACCAGTTTGCATCTGGCTGTGGTAGACGTTTCGTTGAGGATGTTTTGTGTGGCACTGATCTGTGGAGCGATGAAATTTGCTGGCCCGTTGCATTGGTTTAACCGTGAAAGATGTATTTTAACTAGGTTGTAATTAATTAGGTGTTGTACGTTTATACTGAGACTTTAATTTGCTCCCCTCGAGCCACTAAGAGCGGAGAGCGCAAGGTGGGAAACCGATGGTAACGCAGACGATCGGTGTACGTGTCAAACGACCATGCGCTCGTTCCTTATTTAGAAAAGTGACAAAAGGCTCTCAACAGAGAAGCTTCATTCTCATTCCAAGTGAAAACAGCCTTCTAAGTTTTTTAAATGCTGCACCATATTACGAAACAAGACAGCAGTATGCGCCTCGTGGTAAACAAAGCGCGCAAGTGGACATTGCCCATGCGTTTGTAAATACAACGTTAAAGTTATTGTTTTGCTTCGTTGCAGGTATTCCGCGAAGTAAATTTGTTAACTCTAGGTGAACTGCGCAAGCTGAGTTGGAGCATGAACACCAGCGCTTATTTTGATGACGCACCTGAAGACTTCGCTGCTGTAGATATCAGAAGTTTTGTGCAGCTGACAAATATTGAAAGGAGCGTGGGGGATGATGATGACCAGTCCCCTACCACGCCGGCCGCACCCGGTACTTCCGATGGACTGAACGATTTCCCAGCATTCTGTTCACTGTCGGCCATAGACAGCTGTCGTAACGTCACTTTGAGCCAGTGCGAACAGTGTAACATGTCAGCAGCGGGAATTTGGATAACACTGTGTCTTCTGATCGGAACAGCAACAGTTCTTGGAAATGTTTTCGTAATATTGTTAACAATAAAAAAACGGCCTGGCTTTACCGGATACTACAACAAAATAAGAGCATCGCTGGCTATAGCTGATTTACTTGCAGGTAGGCAGTTGTGTTCATAACTTACATTTTTTATGGCCAAGAATGGTTTGACCCTGATGTTTAAAACGCAAACTGACATTTGTGTACCTTTCGATCAGGGCGATTGTTCAAACTGTCAAAACGGCATTCGTTTCTCCGGTCTCGCATCGGTCTTTGAGCAGTACGAATTCGGGGTAAAGCAATTGCTTTTTTCCAAAGCACATTGCGCATGCCCGAAGTTCAAACTGCTTAAGCACTTTGACCCATCTATATCGATTTATCCGTATGCACACACAGTATATCGAATTATATATTTTTCGGCATAATTTGAAAACAAAGCTTTTCTGGAAATTTTCGATGAGGAAACACTGGATTCAAGCAAATGTCTTCACAAAGGTCACCAAGCAGCAAAGAATTTGAATAGGAAAGCGATTTCGCGTAATAACACGAATCTTCATCGTGAAATGCAAGCAATGTTTCCGGGCGAAAAGTTGAAAACACTAAAACAAGGGCAGAGCAAGCAAACTCAAGAATAAAATGAATAAATCAAAACACAAGCTGCGGCATTTAAAAAAGTGGAAAGCACGTCGTTCCCAAATCATTATTATCATTATCTAAAGTTTAATTTACAATTTTACAAAAATCATCAAACGTTACTTTTGTCACGTTGTTTGCAGTCAAAAGGATTGATTTTAAAGAACATATGATTCAATGAAGGTAAAAGAAAACAAACAAATGGAAACACTTAACTCTAATTTATTTCTACTTTTGTTTGACATGCTTTAAAGCAGGAACAAATGAATAATTTTTTTCATTCAAGCAGTGCAATTAAATTTACTGGCTGAATTTTAGAAAATAATAATTCAGCATTGCGTATGTGTCAAAACGTGCACATTTTTAAACATGCAATGACTTGGGTTTGCTCTAGTGTACTAATCAATATACAAAATTCAACAAAATGTTTGCCTGTGAAATATTTTTAATCTTCCTTACGAATTTTTGAATCCACTAATGAACCAAATTGCGTTGAATTGACAATTGGTTATATGTTTTCTAGGTTTGGAATTAATCTTTCTTACAACATGCAATTTTGGCTGGACTGTAAACCTCACAGCAGAACGACTCATCAGCGTGCAAAAAGAGAGTTATAATTCGGTTTTAGCGATTGCATTCGGTATGCTCCACGTCTTCCGTCTTACGAGCTCGTTGTACCATCTCGTGCTGCTGGGCATTCATCGTGTGTACGCTATATTATATCCCATTCATTTTCGACGTCAAACAGCCAAAGCCAAGAGCGCTTACGTTGGAATCTTGATTGTTTGGTTTGGTGCCATCATTGCTGCTGTAGCTCCAGGTAAGACCCTGCCTAATGGTACTTACGTAGTTACGAGTTATCCTCTCATTGTTCATTAACTTTTATCAGTGATGGTAAGTTTGTAATCACTGTTGTCCACGCCCGGCTGGGCATTAAAAATCTCGACTATGCGTGTAACCGAGAAGCAGTGACGTAACTGATGTGGAGCAAGGGGGCGAGCCGGCCCCCCTGGCGAGCTAAATGCAAAAACTGGGTAAAAAAATTTCAAATAATCAACATTTACGTTATTTGGTTTATTCACCGGTGTTTAAAAGTGCTCGGCTAGCGAGTGAAGCGAGTGAGTGAACAAAATGCTTTTAAACGAACGTAGAGACGGCTAGAAACGATTTGCCTATAACTCATGATACTTTCACAGGAAATAAGATGTAAAAGCTGTTTCGAGGAAGAGCCAGGTATCGTCATTGTTGCGTCAGCGTCAAAATNCAGCCCTCGGGTAGTCATAATGCGGCNCACGGGTCACTAAGTTTCACATTTGGCCCTCGGAGCAATTTGAGTTTGAGACACCTGGTTCACGGCGTATGTCTTGCGCGGCACATCGAGTTCTGGATCTTGTTAGTAACAGAATACTGTAAACATAATTTTAATTTCGCTACTGTTATTTATTTGCGTACATGTTCGGGTTATTTATTTGCTCACAATTATAATTTCGCTACTGTTATTTATTTGCGTACATGTTCGGGGCAAACTTTATCAAACTTTTAGGCCAATTGTGTTTGCAGTTTAGAATTTCGTCAGTTGTACCCTCTGTTTGATGCTTTGTCTGAAACATATGACTCCTGAACCGAGAATAAGTCAACAATTAACGAGCTAAGTTTGTGTTGAAACTTTTTGATTGATACCCTATTAGGATGGTGCAACGAATCGCCTCAAGTGTGCTTTGTTTAGGTTGTAATGAAAGTTATTTCCTTTGCAGTTTGCTTTCCTGCAGTTTTCTCCTACACATATTACAGCACTGTGCTGATGTACAACTTAACCCTCGCCTCTAACTATACCGACGTCACACGTTTGGCAGTGATGGTATTTTTCTTATTCATCTTGCCCTTTACTTTTATGGTAAGTAAGCCTTAATTTAGTACGTCGCACTACTGCCTAATCGCAATGCATGTCATTGTCAACAGAGATGTTTTCTAGTAGCGTTCGTTATCAGATGCAGCGCAGATGTGCTTCTAAAAACGCGACGCTTTAAATGACCATATGCGTCGGAAAGATATTTTCCAGAGGTGGAGGGCAACAGTGGATTTTTCCAGGGGTAGCCAAAAGGATTTTTGCAACCTGCGCCCCTTCTTCCGACGTCCATGAATATGACGATTTGGAAAACTCACGAACGCTCTGTCCGGTATAATACCTCACATAAGTTTTGCTGATGCACTGCACGTTCGAGTGATTGAGCGATTCGGGGTATATCTGAGGATGCCCTTGTCGGCTGGTAGCAAGTGAGGAATCCAAAAGCATTTTGCTTGCTGGCACACAGCTGCGTCTAGTTTCTAAAATTAGCTCACAACGATGCTTGTTTACCACAGAAAAAAAACTTCAAAAGCGCTTCATCTAGGATGTTTGTTATCTGAATCCGTGATTTTAATCAACAATTGTCGCAGCTGCTGTGAGCCTTTGAAGCTAACTCTATTTTGTTGGCCAAGAGGCCGCCAGTGGAGTTGGCGGGGCTGAACGTTAAGCTTTATTATTTACCTGTGGGTGTTTGTATTGCGGTCTCATCGAGTTCTTACAAGAAATACTAAACTATAGTACAAAAAACAAACCAAGTGATTGTGCGCGGACAATCTTCATCCCATCGCACTTAAATGAAGGATATTTGATTGCTTGTTGTGTCCACGTAAATTCATTATCAACGCAAGCATTTCTTCCACTTCACATCCGGTTGGCGCTTCTAACGTCGTAGCTCACTTTGAGGACGATTGGGAACACGTTAATTTGGAAAGACCTACTGATTTCAACCCAACGGACCGAGGCCGCGCAGCCAAAACTTACTCCTTTCCAGGTTTGACTAATCCGCCAGGTTACCCTTGCGTGAGAAGGCCGCGCCGTGGGTGGGTGACCGGAGCCAATATTTCACACACTGCCTGAGCGGCTGCAGCTGGCACGGTTCTAAACGACCAGACGGCGCGCTGATACGTCATCGATGCTCGCAATAGTGTCCGGTATTTCGCAAACCGTTGTTTTCGCGCAAGTGGAAAACAATTTTCACAACAACCTGCAGGTCAAAATCCGCTACTTCGCTTCAAGCTACTATTGCGATGGTTTGCTGGTTTTGCATGCAGTTTCTGTAATGTTTTTGGATGATTTGTAGGAAAATTGCAGTAACGCATTCTTTTATATCACAAGGGTACAATAATACGCTGATGGTGGAGATGTTAAGATGCAACGTAGCTTGGTTGTATCCGTAAATTTCTGTGAGTGCTGCATCGGTATAAAAAGAGCAATACCTTGAAAATAGTTGTGGTGAAAGTCTCCTGTTCCAAAATTAAAGGTGTGAAACTGAGATTTAATTTGTAAAACAGTGAAGTGAATGCTTTTCAAGCTTCAAACTCAACAAGAACGTTACAGTGTCGTTTAAAAAAGGTTTAAAAAATAAACGTGTAAAAATAGCAAAATTATCTTAAGATTGAGACCAAAACAATGTGAAGGTTTCAAATGCTTGACAAAAAAATTGTTTGTTGATGAAATAATTTAACAGAACGAAAGTGTAACAAAAAGTTTAGTGCAGGTGTTGTCGATATTAGTATCGCTCAAAGTCTTGTCTGCACATTTTCTGTGGCTGTTTTAAATTTTTCACGCTACCATCACCAGAATTGACATGACAACAGCAGCACACAACACAAATTGTAGTCGTCTTTATTGAAAAATTAGGAAATTCAATTGCGCATCATATTCGGCTGACATCAGCTTTGTTCGCATTTGGTTGACGCAATATTACGTGAAAACAAGTCCGTTAACATTTTTGCGTTAAGCTGTCAGAAATCAGTTCGCCTCATTTTTAAATCAAGAAAATCGCTATTCGTCTGTGTTNATTAATCCCAAGCTTTTTATTGTTTCACGCAGACAATCCTCGGCATTTCGACAGTAATTATGACGCACCTAAAAATGTTCCGNAGGTTTGCCAACCATAAGGAAGATTCGCCTGCTGCTGAAGCGGAAATAGCGTCTGCTCGACGTCGCGAGATCATTGTTTGCTACATCGTCGCGATTATGCAGCTGGGATTTACTATAACCATCGGTGCGTAATTTCTTTAAGGTGGACTTGAAATCTGCGTGTTTTTTCGCTCTCTTCAAAAATCGTCTATGCGTCTCTAAGTTGCTTTCGAAACGCGCATGATTGATTGTCATAGAGGTGGTGTCCATTTTAAAACTGCAAACAGTCAAACAGGAAGTTCTGCAGATTGGTAAAAAGATTTGTTTACGGGAGTCAATCGCGTTCATCTTCGCGCGGGAAACGAAGTGTCTGCGCCCATGTTGATGACTTGCTGAAAAATCAAATGTCCTGCAGGCCTGCTTATAAGGCCTTTCTTCTCATTGACCCACTGTTGTTTATGACCGACCCACTCGAGCATGCTTTTGAATTGCGTGTTGCTGGCAAACAACACTTTCGCGGAAAATGATAAATGGATGAACAAAACACTGTTGGGCTTAAAAGAAGTCAATACGGCGTATCTGCCAAATCAGTCAACGTAACTGACTCACCAAGCTCAGCGATGAATACCAACAGACAGAACTGCGTTGAGCTGGGGCCAATAAAATGAGCTGTTTTCGTATGCTTCGGNCATTCTCTGCAACCTGTTAAGTTTTAAGATCCACTGTTTCTAAGTTTTAACATTTGNAGACCCACCTACAGTAATTACTCAGAACATTAATCGATTTATTTTGTTACACTTTGGNGGCATTTCTTCGTAGCGTTGTTTCTGGCTGCAAATTGCTGAGACATTGCGCAATTTGCTCAGCAACCCATTCGAGAGCGTTTTTTTCGTAGTAGAAGCTTTTTCGGTATTGATACATTGGCGTAGCTGCAATTTCAAGAGATTACCTTAAGGTCATTTAGCCGTCGACTGCTGCAATTTCGTTGCGTGCGTTCCACGCTGACGTCATGTGCTAGTCTTGACGACGTAGTGTTACTATTAGTTGGAGGAGAAAAGGATCCCAACGAAAATCTGCTGCGTAGCGTTTGTGCAACACTAAGAGCCAACCTTAACATACTATCGTATCTTGCAGTGCCAATCGTCGTCGTAGTTACTTTATCTCATTTGGGATTTCTTGTTGGCGAAGAGCTGTCAACCTCGTACTTCGTCTGTTTCTATATCAGTTTGACGAACAGGTTAGATTTGTGGCTTTGTGGCGTCAAACGATAAGTCTAAACCGATATGAACGAAATACTCAATGTATTTTTGCTTCGTAGCCATTACGTCAAAATTAAGCTTTACAGGCGCTTGTTGATGAACCGCTTATTCCGGTTTCTATAAACTGTCACGAAAAATTCAACCTGTGTAATGACGTGACTTGCTCAAGAACTTAAAAGCTTCAATTCGTAACATGGAAAAGTTTGAAAAGTTAACATACGAAGTTCCGAATGCTGCGCCATCCTCTGGCTCTAGCTGCAGTAACCCTACTTTTAGGTTTAGAAAAATCAGATGTCACAGTATTTTCCATAGAAAGTTGAAGTGATTAGTACCTGGCGCTAACATGTATAACTTACTTTAAGTTATGGTATGCACGTGGAGCAGGCAATATAGCTTTTCAAGCTACTCTTTCTCTTTGCTCGAAAGCTAAGCACAAATGCATGGAGTTTTATTCTACGTGTTGCAGAAGTTAACTATTTCCATCTGGGGATGTCAGAAAAGTCATACCATGAACTATTTCCATTACTTGAAAAAAATCAACCGTGAGGCAGTGGTGCCTTGTCTATTAAAATTGTTGTATATATTTTATAATTAAAATCTGCTGTTGACTTCGAAATCCATCACGTTAAAATGACCCTAAATTTTCTGTTTTGCCGAAGTGAATGTTAACTTGGAAAGCGCCGGCATGCGCTTCAGCATCTTAAAAAATCTTTTTTATGTTGTCTGCCAGAAAAGGTTGTTGGCTGAATGTTAAAGCTGGTCCTCTCATATGCAATGTTTTCGATCATGTCATGTTCGTTTGAAGATCCCAGCTTGTAATTTCTCACATTCAACACCAGTTAATAATTTGGTAACTTTAAGAGCGAGTTTGAAGTGTAAATAGGTCTGCTATTAGCAAACTGCCCATGAATCTGAGCTTTCTAGGCTTACTTATCTTAAAATGAAAAGTGTATTTACAAAAATTTTCATTTTTTATGCAACGTCTTGGAATCATTTTGAAGTTAAGTATGTTCTTCATTCCCGGTTTCGCTGTGCAAATACAGTATCTATGCATCAGTACCTGAACCATCATGCGATAACCAAACTTTTGGATGTGAAATCTCCGCTTAAAAACAAATATTTTTCCATTATAAGCCGAAAACCCGCAATCAGGAGACCAATCATAACGTTGCTTCTCCCACAAAAGCTTTTCGCCCCCTGGAAGGTTGACTAGCACCGGTTGGAGAGCCGGTGCCTGAGACTATCACACTGGTTTGCACTTGGCAGCTGGTCATGTTTTTGCTATACCAAGAATGTGAACATATATTTGGATTAACGCTTTAGTTTCTTCATTACATGGAGCCAGAACCTGTGATTAGATTGGATAAATTTCAATATACCGTAGTTGTTTTGCATTTCAACATGTTGCGCATTTGACAACTGTTCGCAGTGCCAAATCTGTTAATGATAGTGATTTTTTCCATTATGTTTTCCAAAATGACTTTGTTTCGTGTATACTTTTGTGGCATTGTGGTATTTACCAGCTACGCCAGAAAATACCACATTGATATTGTTTTCGCTACAGCAAAGCCCAAATTCTCAGCATTTAGTTCATTACACCATGTAGCTGATTAATGAATATAATTACTGTTTTCAGCAGAAACATGGTTCGCCATGCAGTTGCAAATTATTTTATAGCGTACTCGATCACGTGACTTATTGTACTATTTGAACAATTGCTGTTCATCTGGCTGTGAACATTTTGCAGTTTTTCTAGTCGCCCCCTTGCTAAATGTACCAGAATACAGGAAAATAGTTAACTCCCAAGAATTTCTGTTACACTGTGAATGCAAATATTGCTAAAGCTGAAGGTCTTTGTTGACAATGCTTGCTCAACCTTTTTTTGTATTATGGTACACCGTGTTTCGCTTTTCAATAATATGTTCACCCCATTCATTTATTAAAGGCGCAGTAATATCCTTCATCAAGTCTTTTTTCGATGTAAAGTGTTGGATTGTTTTTTCGATCTAATTTCTACAATACACGACGTTTTTGCGAGCACAATGCAAATGATCACAAAATATAACCCATTGAAGTCAATGGCTGTCGCTGAAATTCATCAGCCAAATGTGAAAACCAAGGCTTCACCTTGCTTCGCGCGCCACTCTCATAAGAGAGTCAACACCGTGGATGGAATTTTTGTTCGATTGAACGCTAACAGAAGCAGAAATTTCTTTTCCCGCAAAGGCATTTCATTACAGCATGAGAACGAGAAAGGCAATCGCTTTTGTACTGAAATTTTCATGTCCGGAAATGTTAAGAAGTGATGCCCAAAAATCAGGATATTTTGTAAAAGTTATAAATTCTGCTTGTTGTACTGAATATGATCGCAGGTCAACGCGTTGGAGCCTGTGCCGAAACTGGTTGTGAAGGCCTGTCCTATTCACAGTGGAGAATGCAGATTCAATTAATCGGATTTTACTTGAATAAAAGCTAATAATACCTGATTTGTAGGCGAAATATATACCGTGAAATGTTAAGATCGTAGTGCCTGATCTTGGATGCGAAATGATTCCTTTTGCTAGATAGTCAATCAATCGCCCTGGAAAATTGTCTCATGGCTGTCACATTTGCTCACACAATCGTCAAGCGCGAGCAAAGAATTAAGAACACCAAATGTGAGACAGTGTAAGTGATCTTGAAAAGCAAACATCTAGTACACGCCTGTACATCATATTACAGTGGTACAACCCAAGAAAAAATTTTGGGCACCTAGTGTTGTACTGTCCACCAGGTTGGCAAGCACTCTTTCAAACGCGTTAAGTTGTTTGCGAAAATTTGCCATGTGAAGTAGCTTCTGAATAACCTCATCGGTTAACTGTAAACAATTTTCTGGTGTTGGCTTGGTACAATGTTAAATATACGCTTTATCTGATTGCAGTTTAGTGAACGTGCTCATATACAGCGCTCGAGACAAACGCTACGTGGATGGGGTACGCAAGTTATTGAGTTCGGCATTTTCTGGAGCAGCGCGTGGCAGAAGCTTGTCGCACTCGTCGTCAGCATACACGAGTGCCACGAAGTTACGTCACAATGCTGGCGTCCGGTGTCAGAGCAGCTGCTGAGTCTTTCAATAAGCGGTCCGGAAGTGATTGAATGAAATGTTTTCATTGTGGCAGCGCGAGGAAGAAATCGAGAGCAGCAAATTTCTAGACTGCAACCTTTTCGGAAATGCTCGCTTGGAAGGTCATGCACTGAAGACCACGGATGAATCGCGTTCATCTTGATACGACTATTGCCAGGCGCATTTTCAAGTTAGGGTGATTGCACTGGCAAAAGTTGAAAAGAGACAGCGTAATTTACTGTACAAGATTTATTTTATCAGTGTTAACTGGATGGATTGCTGGTTAATTACATATTTTCGTTACATATTTTTCAACCTGTTATTGAAAATGGTCCCAAGAGATCATAATCATTTCTACGAGAATAAGGGATAGACCAGAGCTGTTTAGTTGGGAAGCTTTTCATCAAAAACACTTTTTAAGCTATTTAATTAAAAGAAACGCTTCACGAAACAGTAGTTGTACTAGTGTACTCATATAATGTGCATGTTTTTCACTGTGTGGAGATGACACTTGCGCGATTGTGCGACAATTACGATTTTTAATCACCGCTACCGGCTTTTATTTTGCGTATTTGCAACAAACTTTCATAAGCCTTCTGTATGTAAAACGCGCATGCTTCTTGAGTTTTATTTATTATATTCGAAATTTAATAACGTCGTTTTATGTCATTTTGGTGAAGATCAACTTTTTGTGGTTCAGTTTTGCATCGTCTATTCCAGAGGTGGCCAACCTTTTGATTCCATGCGCCAATTTTTTTCACGCTTAATTGAGATGCGCCACACAAACATTCACTTCTTTTCAGTCCTGTCAAACGTGTGGTAATATGGACATATTTTGAAGTTATCTTAACATGTGTTTATTTGAAAAATATATGTTTATCTTATATAACAAACATATAAACAAGCATTACCAAATTTATTTAATGATGGTGACTGATGTAGCAGTTGTAGAGGAAAAGATCTCACACAACACTTTTTAAATTTCATTGATCATTTTACTTCAAAAAGTATTAATAGTAATATATGAACACAATTAGCAGTTTTTAACGAAAATAATTTTATACACAGACAAAATAAAAAAATGACTTTAATGTGACTTTTATTTCCGCTTTGCTTTCACCAAACCAGTGATATTAGGAGTTAAATTCATTACTGAAAGCAACAGACAGTTCTTCAAGCTGGAATCGGACCGTCGCGATCTCAGTTTATTTTTGATTATTTTCATGAACGAAAATGACTGCTCGCATCTGTACGTAGTTCCGAAGAGACAGGCATTACTCTGGGCAAATTCTCTCATTTTTGGAAAATGTTCTCATGATAATGATCGCCAAAAACCAATCATTTCCGACGCACTTGGCAATGAGGAAAGTACATCAAACTTCATTTTCAATAGTGAATTTGCTTTTAGTTCAATAAGTTCCATTCGCATATTACTAGGCATCTTAGAATGTTATGTTAAGTGAAAATGGATTTACAGTATAAATGCAAGCATGCGGTCTTCTTCAGAAAAATCACTAAAACGGCAATTAAAGACCTCTTGTAGTAATTTCATTTTTTCAATGTATTTTGCAAAGTTGACATTATTTGCAACACATTCACCTTGTTCTTTTAAATTCCTTTTTCAATTGAGAAATAAACAGTTTCAACTTCATCTTGAATGCATCAATGCACTCAGTGGCGTACGCAGAAAATTTTCATGGGAGATGTCTCATTCAGTTGCATATGGTAGTCATTTGCATTTGGTGTGCGCTGTTTGTGATGGTCACAATTTGACGTCATATTCATGTTTCCAAACCAACGTTTTGGCGACGTTTTTTGACATAATATGCATATTCTTCTACACGTACTCACCTTATTTCATGTGTCATTGCACTGATTATAAACTATCAGCGCTCCAAATTAGGATATCGGAGGAAAATAAACTCAACGCTACTACACAGCAGTTAATAACTGCAAAAATATCGGGCTGCATGTTAAAACAGGGGCGTAAAACACACTCATCACTGGGTCAGAACAATTTACAACTGCAAAATGAGACTGCGCTAATGTCTTGTTGAATACGAGCAGTCGAGTATAGAAACTGTGCAGCTGGACTGGCTGGCGCACCCCGCCGGTTTGCAAGATCGAATCTTGCTAAACTACACAAGAAATGCGAATGCGCATTACGCAAGAACACTTTAAATTTTTTGTTATGTGTAGACGTCCAGCAAACTCTTAGTTTTCCTTTTTCCCTGCTGAGACATTATCAAATGCCTGGATACTTCTATCTTAACAACTGCTGTTTTTGGGCTCGTGCAACAGTTCTATAATGCTACAGAAACTGCTGGTAATGTAGCCAATGCGGTCAGCGCTTGCGCTGATCAGCCACAGCAGACAAAATAAAGACAATTGTTTGGATAAAGTGAACCGCCGCGGAACACAATCTTAAACATGCGTAGTAGACGAAAGGTCTGCAAAAAGTGGTAAGATGGTTTCTGGTTGCAGACGATAAACCAGATTCCTACGATAACCTATATTATTACTTTTTGGCCCATTTACAATGTTCCTTGAAATTTGCATGCAGATTTATTCCGTGGTGTTTGCATTACGTGGACAAATTAACAAGCAAAACGTATGCGAAAGCAATCAATCTCCTTTTTGAGAAGGTAAAAAATGTTTATTGAATATCATGCAAGCTCAAGGGTTTTTTTAAACCCAACCGACCTTGCGTACGCCCTTGAATGCACTGATATCATTTACTAAGCTAGGTAACATCTTGTCTTTGCCCTACAGTTTCAAATTGAGGTAATGTACATGGTTGATGGGATAACATCAACCAAAAATGCTAAATCTAACAACCACTTCTCATTTCACGAAAGGGCCCTTTCTTTGGGCAGCTCCTTTTTCACTTCTAAAAAATCATGCACAATATCTTTCAGTTTCCAAAATCGTTTTAGAACTTTTCCTCGAGAAAGCCAAGTTGTCCTTGCTAGAAAGGACGTGCAAGAAAAATAAAATCACTAAAATTAATGAGCAGGAGTGGCTTACTTTCTAGTCATCAAAAGGATGGAATGCGCCGCCACTTCTAAGCATCCAATGAGCCACGTATGGCGCATGCGCCACAGGTTGGCAATCCTTGGTCTATTCCTTTATCGGCTTGTCTTCAGAAAGACCCTTGAAATAGAAGATTGCCCGATGCTTGGTCAAGCTGGGAAGTGGTGGCTTTGCATATTGCTAAACTTTCTCAACGAATTTTTATGAGAGCTTCAAACAGACACTGCTACAAACTTCACTTTTTGTTGTGCAAAATTATAATTTTTGCGGAGTCCTGAAGTCAAGATCCTTAATTATGCTTTGAAATTTGTAAATTTCTCGGCAACTCCTCACACTGTTCGGCCCAACGAATTAATTTTTAGAAACTGATGAAAAGTTTGAGATTTTTTTACAGGATAAGGCATATTTTGGTGTGAGGAACGGCCAGAATGGAGAAGTTTTACAATAGAAAGCCTCTTTCATAACCAGCTCTACAACGTTTTGCTCTTCCTTGTTGAAGCACGCATTAAATGGACAACCAACCTCGTGGATCGCCTCTCCTTTCGTTTGGGTATATAACAGGCCCGTAACCAGGTGTGCCTCCCCTGAGAAAAATTTTTGGCCCCCTGGAAAAATGTGCTGGACATGATTTGAAACTATTGGACATAGTTCAAAAATTTGGACCGCTCTCAGAATTTTGGACCGCTCTCAACTATTCGCCCCTCCTGGTTTCCCAAGCTGGTTACGGGCCTGGTATATAAACTGCAAGTGGACAAACTACGCCGCTCACAGTGGACAACCAGTTTTGATAGAATTCGGTAATACAGCGAGTTGCTTGATGTTCTGCGGTGATCGGCAATATGCATCTCAAATATTGTCCAGTTTCGAATCGTCCGTTGCAGAATGACGTCAAAGCTTTTGCTTGCGCGTAGTGTTTAACGAACTCCCGTTTCTTTAGGTTTTTCCTTAGCCCGGAAAAGTTCCAGATATCCGGAGTTTTTTCGCACCGAGACCATGAGTTCTTAAGGTTAAAACTTACAGTCGATTTGTCGAAATTGTTTCTTAATGCCATGTTTTGCAAATGCAGCTGCAAACAACTTGTGTTTTCTGCCGTAGAAAGTCGCGAAATCCTCACGGTTGTCAAATCGGCAGTTCTGCTGGCTCCACACCAAGACGGGACCAAGCAACATCGGAGAGGCGATCACGCCAAGCGGTGCTTGATCAACCTCTGGGACCGCTTTCCCGTAGGTGTAGCCAGAAGGACCTGCCTTGCCAACCTTTCCTGGAGCATTCTGGGCACGTAGCTGAACCATCGTGTCAGTAGTTGAGATATCACTAAATAAAATAAAAGCACGCAGAAGCAACATTACGGCAGAAAATATTCGAAATATTATGATGCCGTTACAAGGTCTGCAGTCAAGTTTATCGTATTATTTCTCAAAATCAGGCATAATAAACAAAAACAACACGTAGGCTGAAGTGAGCTTGAGATTCAAGCAGTGAAGTCAGATAATGCAGGAGTCTCAGAGAGTTTAATTATCACTTGCAGTCGCCTTGCAAGGTGGTTTGCGACCGGGCAATGAAACTCCAAAACGCTTTCTGTCGCGGACGGACCACTTAGTGGCTCAAACGTTTTTGGCCATAACTCGCAAACGATTAAGCTAGAAAGGTGTTCAAAGCCTCTATAGATTCGGCAAGTCTTCTAGTTTAGGTTCAAAAAATTTTTTTTACGTTTTGGGTTTGGGGTTCTCTGTGTGTGATATCACAATGGGTGCATGTGTTTGCCTTTTTGGCCCAGTTTACCTGACTCTGGGCGCCAACTCAACGGGC
>JGI24158J21664_10000681_pt1 | contig 33293 bp, 20 predicted proteins | sample Ectturendosymbi3_FD_21664 | JGI IMG/M metagenome (IMG submission 21664)
TGGTAGTATAATTCACTGTCGAAAATGTAAAGTTTCTACCTTATGTGGTTTTTGCGATATAAAAAATTTTAATGTGTGCAGGACTTTATGGACACCCTGTATAATTGTTCTGCCCTACTGCAATACATTTGTCTCAAACATTTTAGCCATGCTTTAGGATTAGATAACTACGCTTTACTCTGCGAGAATGTTGTAAAAGTTCCCTGCATACAGTACTTGATGAAGAACTTGCAATTAGAACTAAAGGTATACTACAACGTTTGACCGCCACATAGTATTTATTAAAATCCGTTATCCTAGAAACAAAAAAGTAACATATACAAAGTCTAATGTGAAGAAAGGAAAAATATGGCTTCAAACAAAAACTCCATATTTTGTTTTAACTAAGCCAACGAATCTCATCTAAAACAACTAACACGTTTTCGTTTATCTATTTTTGAACGAAAGCTCTGAAGTTCTGAGTGTTTTGTTAAGATGTCGTACTTTACAGTTTTTGCATTTCCAACCACGAGCGTACAAAAGTCGCCTAAGTTAAAAAATATTGCTGTTTACGTGAGCTTTTCAGGCTCATAATCAAAATTTTTAAACACGTCATTGCTTTAGACCACCTTTTTTTCTTAATAGGAGTAAAGGGACTTTGAAAGTACCCTTGTCATGCACCTTCATTCTAGCTCACCGAAAGGATCGACGATGTTCGCTAGTTTCTGCGTGTTTGGATTGTCGAGGTCCTTAGTAATACCTTCCATGTAGTAATCGTCGAATTCGAAAGTCCAACCGCCATACGACTGATAATGGTGGTGCAGGTTCTGAGGAAATACGACTGCAATGTGGACCAACTTGTACTTACTACCAGACAACACTATTTCTGCTGCTGAGCGAGTTTTAAGCCCATAAAAGCAGAAAAAAACAAAAATCAAGAACACACGATAGAGATTTACTTTGACCATATTCAGTTCATCCATTACGATCGGCGTTATGCACTTGACGCGCTTCGAGTCCACAGCTGCTGTCGTCCATGTGGTCCAGCCTCTCTGAAAATGGCTTTAGGTGAAGGCAGCTGCTTTCTCTTTATATTTGGCGTCCACTGCTAGGTTACAACGTTTATACCCGATGACTTTGCAAGTAAGGTTGCAACTAAAAATGGATAACAACGATCTACCACTTCAAATGAACAACACATCGTAAAAAACGTTTTTGTACATATACTTACAAAGTTTAAAGAACTTTCTGACGTAGAGCTTGCTTCGGTATACTCGTAGAGTTTTAGAGACCTACGTTCTTACATCTAATTGGCATGGTGCGAATCAAATACTTGTTCCTCAATAAACAACACTCAACAGATAAAGTCGATTTCAAGAAAAGCACACTTGCAGTTCACGTCTTGTTTTGCTTACCTTAGATTCTCCCCCTATGCAGAAACGTTCGACTGGTCTCTTTGCCACCAAGTCGACCAAACCATAGATGGCGTCCATTGCTTTAACAGCAGCTTTTGTCATTGGGAGTCTCAAGAGCCATTCCGGCTTGGTTGGATCGTCGATGAAATGTCTCCAAGTGAAAGCAATTATGGCGTCTTCGCTCCGTTCCATATGATGAGGGTCCTTTTCGAAGATGATTGATTGATTGGGTACTTGTTTCAGAACTGCTGTAACGCTGAAAATGAAATATTGACATTACTGCTATTGTCACTGATGAAACATGTGTGAAAGTTTGAACATTGCGGAAAAGGCTCCATTTTAAATGTAAGTGCAAAACCTCTATGCAGATTTGCGAAAATTCCTTCGGTGAAAGATACACAAACGAGACGTAGGAAGAAATGCGACAGATTGCTTACGATGAAAATAGTCTGTGTACTCTGTCAGTCTTCAGGTGCTTTTGTAAAAATATTTTTTCAAATCTGATGTGAAATCGGATAAGTTGTAGTCGATAGACCAGTATTCAACCAACAATAAGGTTGTAGCCAGGATAAACACAAAAATTAAATGCTTCCACAATCACTCGAATTAAAATTTCACAACAAACTTCAGTTTTTCGACACCATGTCTCATTTGGAGTTGAAATTGAAAAAATATGCTTTTTTGATTTAAATTATGTTTTCCATTTGAATTTGAAGTACAACTTGTAATGTTTAACTTGTTTGTTTGATTTTTTATTCGAAAATGGCAATGGCGTCAGGCCGTGGCCTGAAACGATCACTGGCATATTTTCACAACAGCAGAAAAAAGCGACAAATACCGGTAACTTAAAAATGGCCGCGCACAAAATGCAATTAACATGAAAAACAACGAAATAAATGAATAATGATATGAACGTACACACTTACGAAAAACATAAACGACCAGAGTTGGTAATGCCCATCTAGAATGGTGGCCGCTCAGGCAAAAACAAACAAGTCTGCTTATGAAGGAGCACAGGTGGGTCCCTGGGCAAATATTGATGTCCGAATAATAATATTTTGCTTAGCGCTTGGGAATTTGGGGATTCAAACGCCGACGCTTTTCATGATTCTCTAACTTTTTATTCAGTTCTCAGCCCTTATTGAAGAATTTTTTGAAAAGACTGAGTTATGACCTTAAAGTACTTCGGCCTGTTTTCAAGCTGAAGCCAGTTTCAGTTAAATCATGAAAACGTTTCACAAAATTCTGAACCACTGACCACGTCCTGCAGTAAATGGATAAGTTGCTCCGCACCTTGAGATCAAAATATTTGCGAGGATGCTTAAGTTGCACACGGAATCTTCCCACACAATTTACACCACAATTTACCCCTAGTCAGTTTGTCCCGCACAGCTTATTTGTCTGTAGTTTTTCGTCTGTTAGTAGCAGACCATAGGAAAAAACGGAGGGTGCAGCTTGTCATGTACTGTAATTTTACTTTTCAAAGTTTAAACTGCGTTTTTTATCTCCTGTGTCGAAAGTATGTGATCCAAAATAAATCATATCCTTAGTATAATTTCAATTTTATTAGTTAATGCTTAAGCGTGTAGTACTTCAAATCTTAGATTTTTGCCTTGGTCAACATCTCAGAGATATCTATCTAGTTTCAGACGTAAATTGGGAATATGCAGAAAGAAAACATATAATTTTTTATTTTTCATCAACTGACCATGAGAGTTATCAAGTTTCTGCAGTGATAAATATTACTTTTGGATTCTAAAAGCGTTATTTCTTTCCAATGAAGTTACTGCTCGAAAAGGAAATGACGTTTTGCCTTTCTTACCTTATGTATAGCATAGATGTGGAGAAAAACTTACGGAAACATAATGTTTTGTGATGACCTACCATAAAAATATGTGCTGCAATCTATGATTTAAAAAACTTGATGTTCAACCAAGCGAAGCAGCATTTATTTATGTTCCAACACAGAAAGTGAAATTACAGAACATTTTCCTTACTTTGATTTTAATATATTACTTAAACCCCGCGGTCTACGCTCACGATCTATACGTTTCAGAGCAGATGTATCCAAACTGCGGTCCACGGAAAAAATCTGGCCCGCGACGCCATTTCATCCGGGCGCGAAAACATTTTGTCAATAATAAAAAAATCATATGTATACGAAAAACTTGTGGATTTGGCAGAATGCAACATATTCGAAGACAGTCACATTACGTAAGATGTCCGGTCCTCGAACTGTTATGTCAGGGTATTTTTTAAGAAAATTGTTAGGTACCCGGTAAGGACCTGTAGGGACCCGGTTTCTCTGATTCTGGGGACTCGATGACAATTTTCGCTGATTCTAGGGACCCAATTTTCAATTCTAGGGACCTGAATTGCGTCCCTAAAGCGCCTTAAAAAACCCTGGTTATGTAATAGGTTATGTTGCCCACAGGCAAAAACGTTTGCAGACCCTGTTTCAGAGTCTGGACCCATCTTGAAAAATACGCCAAATACTGTTAAATATCTAACTGTAAAAAAGAAAAATTGACAGCATGAACTTTCGTTTCATTATGAAAAAAGTGTCTTGAGTGAAACGTGACCTCATTATTAGACGAACTTCAAAACAAGCAAAAGTAATAGTCGTATTCATCAGGTTATAAACGTTTAAACTGTAAATTCCATATCATCTAGATTGTACAAAGTACAATTTCAGAGTCCTTTGCTATATGGCTGAGTCTTTGCATGCTTGACAAGTAAAAAAAACTTAGAATTGCGTTTGAAAAATTTCCATTTGCCACCGGTCCATGAAAACATTGCGAATGTTTTGCACCGCATCGCCTTCCTCGTGTGGCCACATGTTTAGGTGACCATCAGTGCTCATCGTCACATCCTGAAAAATGAAATATGCCTAAAAACTGTCTTTATCATTATATTTGATTTTTAAATCCATCATACTTGAAAATAATAATCAACGTCAAGCCCTTTAAGGAAATGCTGAATCTCACTTGAATTTTATGGCAACGGCAATTTCCAGCATTGTGGAACACATGGTAATGTTATTCCAGGTTCATTCAGACACGCGAATGCTTTTCCCTGATCGGCAAACCACGCTATTTGTCACCTTTTCGTGCGCTCTGCAAGTGAAGCAGATATCATGATCTCTGTGTCTGTTACACTTGGGAGGCTGCTTGGGTCTTTGTTGTTTCCTCCTGTGATCTTCATGTAGGCGCTGTTTCCCATCTCGCTGTCAAATTCGTGCGGGATATTCACGATCAAGTGATGCCACCACACCGACCGAGAAGAGTCCTTGTCTACGCGAAGAAGGCGTTTCAATAACTTGCCATAGAAGATTCTGCTCGAAACTGTCGCGAAAACGTTTGATTGCGTGCAAGAAGAGGTATTGGATAAAAACAGCAAGCGCGCATATAAACTGAGATTCGTCTAATTTTTGGCGTTGTGTCGCACAACACAAGGGAACAATAAACTTAAAAGTTTTACCAATGAGGGAAAAGAAATCCGACGGCAAAAAAGTACATTTGAAAGGTTGAAGTACTTAATAGCGAAATTATGGAGTATGCAGTAAGCCTAAAAACTAACGCATTCTGTCATTCTGCGTTTAGTAGTCTGACGCATTTCGTTTGGAAATTACAAACTCAATGTAAATTGTCATAATTAGACAAATCGTTAAACTGTTCCACCTGTGAGCCACCTTTGTGACGTCATATTGAGTAAATAAGACGTGTGTTGCGGGCCTTTGTATGTCCAGTTACTGACAACCTCCACTTTGAAATAGCCGTCATCATAGAAAACATAATCATCCAGTGGAGTAGAGAGGCTCCCAGAAACATAAATAAGCAGGAGGAGAACGACCTATTCACGGAAAAAAGGGCGACATATATTCGTTAAGTTTTGAAGAGTCTCAAAGCAATTTTTATCCGACTCTGTTAGCAACACTTTTTAAGATGTTTCATTATAATGAACGAAAGCATTGCTTTGCGCATAAAATATTTTTACGATCCAGCATCTTGGAATAACGCCACAGAATAGGCATTTGCTCATACATCAACAATGATAGTATCAGGAATAAATTGTTTGAACTGAACTCTCTTTACCACCTCAAGCATAGAACTAAATAGTTCTAGGCTTCAAGAAACCAGTTTTCTAAGCAACTATTTTAACACGTCAGGACATGCTGCAAGGTGCCCACACCACAAGAGTGCTTTTGTTTGAAGAGGGGGATCTTACTTTTTCGAATCATTTGTGCTGTTGATGTGTCATAATGGTGTACACGTTTGCATTTCGTTCGTGCACACGCAACAGATAATGCAAAGGCAGATTTTCAGACAAACACGTGGCGATCTTTTTGTCCTGTCATATCGGGACAGCAAATTTACAATAGCAGGCCTCCCTAGCAAATATACCTCGCGCAAGAGGTTATTGTTAAATATACAATGTTTGTGCAGCCTGCAGCCATTCAGCTCTTTTGCTGCATTAGCTCATGAATGCCTTTCCTGTAAATAGACTTCCAACTGCAAAGATTTAATATTTTCATTTTTTGCAGTAAACAATATGATTTGTTAATGACAAGGTATTTCACGATAAAGTTATATGATATATCACTAATCCAATGTTGATGAAATTATAAAAATAAGGTGGAAATAAACTTGTAGACGTCAAATTTGATTTTATGCACTGCATAAAATGCTAAACATTCAAATATAAATCCTATAAGTAATTTCCCCAATATTTCAGCTAAGCTGAACGCATTATATTATTAAATTTTTTTTAGTTCTGTACACTAAGATTAGCCTGCTCATTTATACTGAAATGAAATATTCTACCTTAAGAAATTCCATAGAATCCTTGGAATAATTTACTCTGGCCGATATATAAGCTTTCCGTCTAGTTCCAACGTTGCTTTATCTCCACACAGGTTGTTAAAACAGCAGCCTGTTCATAAAAAAGTTTGCTCAGCTAACCAGCTTACACAAAGCGGCGATGTCAACTGGTACCGGCTTTATTCAACACCTGACCTTTGACACAAGCTTACTTACATGGTTAGGGCATGGGTAGCTTTCAAGGACGTTGAAAGAAGGAATTTGGACCAGAAATGCTACAATAAAACTCGTATTAATTTTCTAGTTTTTTTAGAGGTCATTAAAAAATGTCTGAAATGTAAGCCATTTGAATATGCACCAGGATATGAGAAGCTATGTTCAAAGCGACACACTGTTTTTGTGAAGTTGTTTTATAGAACCACTGCACCTTTGTAGGGAATACATAAATTGGAAGTAAATGTATAAATAATGACTCCTTGCACCAGTCAGAAGACTTCACGTCATCTTTATTCCGTTTATTTTTCTCAAAACCTGGAATAGCAATATGTGAGAAATACTGCTGAGTTTGTAGAATTTTTTAAAACAGAATTTTTAAATTACATCCGTAACAATGGCAATGAATCTCCTACACTCAGACCACGAATACGATACAAGTCTATCGTCTGATATATTTACTTAAGTAGGTCAACATTTGACAGATGGTCAACTTGGAACTGCATCACGTGCATTTATGTCTTGTTTGGTTTTGAATGCAAACAATGATTGCCGTTCGTTTTGCCCAAATCAATTTTGCAATATTGAGAAACAAGAAATGAATAGTTTTTAGGATAAGCCCTACTTATCCTAACAATAGAAGGGTTTAGTTGTAAATGTATAAAAAAGGTATTACTGGCAACAAATATTCGATTTCGTGAATTTGTTGTTTTGCTGCTTGCACATAAATCTTTCGTTTACTACAGCAGAGTCAACAAGTTGAATTAATGCAAGAATATGTCAATTATTCTTACGACTATGAATGCATGGACAACAGACTATGCATGCAAAGGTGACTATTTCAGTTGGTCTTCTCTCAGTTCTCTCATTAGTCGGACTTAAAAAAATCCAAGCAGACTTCTTATCTCCTCAACATGATCTCTCAAAATTGATTGACATGTGCTTATAAGTGTTTATGAGAAACAAGAGTATGCGTTAGTCAAACTACTTGGCATGATGTAAGCACATTTAGCAAAATGTTCTCTATATCCTGTTTGGAATCATAATGTTGTGTGACGCATGTTGATGAGTTGACGTAAAATGATCGTTTTCTACTGCTGTACATTGCAAAAAGAGTGCATTGCAAATAAGACCTTTCTCTGAAAATTAAGACAAGCTTGAATAAATTACAGTATATACCTATGCTCAAAATCACCAGATATTGCAGTGTTGTCGAAAAGAAATGTTAATTCAAAGGCTATAAATTTGTTAGCAAAAATTAATGACAGAAAGTTTTCAAACGCAAGAAAGTAGTGCAGGTGCCTCCATAAAGAACAATTTTCTTTATCTACGAAAGTATGTCATACAGCTTGAAATATGTTGGATGTGAAAACACGGTTTAAGTTATCAAAAAGAATCAGAAAATTTAGTTGCAGTTGTGTACAGTACCTTCTCGACAAATTGGAACATGGGTGTCGGAAAGATTTTTCCAGGAAGGTGTCAGTGATGAATTTTCCAGGGTAGTCCAAAATATTTTTGCAGGAGGGGGCCAAATGTGATGAAATTTCATTTACCCACTCGGAGCTAAGAAAACTACCTTTCTGCTAAAAATTAGATGGGAAAATGTCAAATATCAAAATCCAGCGGCGATAGATACGTTCCTGAGAATATCGTATGGCTGTCTTAACACAAAATGCACGAATGGATTCATGATACGCAACTTTAAAACGCTGAAAGTTGGAAAGACAAAAGCAACAACACGTAAAAGTTATGAGTTGTCATCGCCCCCCACTTCTTTAGTTTTGCGTCCCATTCCTCTGCATCCATCACTAAACTATAAAGTTTATAGCCAACTTTCACCCCTGAAAATGCTTGGTTTCCGGAATTTGTTCACAGTTTTCTTTATTGATGAAACAACAAAAAGAAATATGCATCATTTAATGTGATGTGCTTGCTTGCTTATTTTCACTAGTTAATAGAATCTTGGAAGAAATTGTAAAACTGCCACCCGCATTAACTCTCGAGGTTTATTCGCCATCAATATTTGGTTCTAATCACGACCATGTTAGAAAATCTTGTTTCGTATAAATGCGGCACAGTGAAAGGGATGACAATTCGTAGCGCTTTTGTAGCCAAAGCTGGGTATAGGCTATTTTCCTGAAGTTCAAAAATCTGTCGGATTTTCTGACGTATTTGAAGTCCAAAAACTTGCCGGGTTTCCTGACGTGAACTTTATTTTCAGAAAATCATCACAGGTGAGGTTAATATAGCCACTTCTTTTTCTTATCAGGATAAAGCAGGGGTCTCCACACTTTTTGGTCCAAGGCCACATAAGCTATTACGCAACAGTTGGAGGGCCGGGCATTTTACATAATGCGCTCTTTCGTGATATGCAACGTTCTACCAAATCAACAGGTTTTTCGTACGAGTATTATTTTTTCATTATTGACAAAATGTCATCGAGGTCCGGGTATGACTCGTGGGCCGTATTTTGTAGACCCCTGGCGTCAAGGATGAAATTGAGGTAGATTGCAGGATCACGAGTCCATTCATAAATTGTATACGAAGGTATTGGGCACATTTCGATAGGAGCTCAGGCAGACGTTGTAAAAATTGATTTCGTTAATTTGAAGGCAGAATCATACATTTATTACCAAGCTAATCATCAGATAGCTGTACCAACATTAACTGTTAAGTAGATCCTTCTACCATCGTATTTACAAGATCGATTGCAGCAGGCCGTATTAGTTACTCAGCAATAGTGTGAAGCTTTTTAGACTTGGCAATTTTGTGAGCAACTTGGTAAGATACTAATAAAGCCTTTGTTAGAAATTGCGTGATTGTGACATGACGGATGTTTGCCTCTTTAGATCATTAACTTTCTGAAAAAAATTCCTGGGTTTATTCACAAATTGCGGTTGTGGTGATGTTAAATGACGTTTGAAGCTTATTTGGTAGCAGGCTTTTGCTGGCCTTAGCTTGCTGCAAACAACACACTGAGGTCTTCCTCTTTGTTCTGCAAGCTAAATGTGAACCAAAAATCTAGAAAACTGTCTTTGTACTTGCGAGATTTCCTTTTAGGCCTGTTATTTTCAATTTTGGATTTACGCTTAGGTTGCAAAATTATTTTCTTGTTTAAATTAAGTTTATAACTGACTGCTGTAGCATTTTTTTGTCTGATGCACAGTAAATTAAAATTTGTGCGATGTGTTTATCAGTAAACAATAGCAATTAGCATGATCGCACTCGAACAATATAATTGTTCTTGGGTAATGTTAAAAACTGCACAGGATTTTATTGTTATTAGCTCAACTGCATTCACTTTTCTGCGACGCCCTTGGAAAATTGTAGCGACGCACCAGGGCGTCGTGACGCACAGTTTGAGAACCATGGCTTTGAAGGTATTAAAGTTAGTTTGAAGCTTTTCCTTATTTCCCCATGAGAGAGGCTGGTGGGGACCCTTTGAAAGCAGAGAATTTACACATTACAGTGACCGGTGGGGTCCCCATTTGAAAGCAGAATATTTACACATTGCAGTGGCTGGTGGGAACCCCTTTGAAAGGGAAGTTGGCTACTTACACATTACAGTTGCTGTTGGGGGGTCCTATGAAAGCACAGTACTTGCACATTGCAGCTGCTGATGGAGCCCCTTTGAAAGCAAGGCACTTACACATTGCAGTTGCTACTGGGGCCCCTTTGAAAGCAGAGAACTTACACATTGCAGCTGCTGCTTGAGGACCCTTCAAACACAGAGTGCATACTTATGATCAGCTTCGGAGTATATTACATGCGTGGATAATACTTTTTTCATTAAAACTGAAGAAAATTTACGTGCGAAACACCTCGTGGGAGGGGCAAAAAAATGTGGGGCCCGAGGCAAACGCCTCGCTCACTTCCCCTTAATTAAACCCACCACTGGGTAAGACGTATTTGATGTCGGATTTGTTATATATTGCTGGTTGGTTCATGCATCGGAATTAGTAATGTAAACTCGTTCAACCATTTTAGTACAAATCATGGTTGCGAAGTCGGAGTCGCAAGGAATCGGATGTTTTCGGGTGGGGTCGGAGTCAGATTCCTTAGAACACAAGGAGTTGGAATCGGATAAAAATTCCGACTTCGAAAATCCACCGTATGGATTTTTATTGTTAGTAAATATTCTCTAAGCAAATAGATTAGTTTTAAACCTTAACTCATGTATCTCGCGACAGTAAAAAATGCTTACTTCTAAAATAAATTTAGCTCGCTTCTTTGCCATTATTGACACTTGACACTTGACAGTTCAACTTCAATCATGTTACGTTAAGGAGTCGGAGATATTGGAAAGGTTGAAGTGGGAAAATTTTGGAAGCTAGGTGTCAGAGGTAGACATTTACCTCCGACTTCGCAACCCTGGTACGAACTCGTATGTTACTTCTGAGGAATGTTTTGTTTTCATAGCATAAAACAAGTGATGCTTGTTCTGGAGGTTGTTATCTCAGCGGTTATCTCAACTCACTAATACCTTAAAGACTCACATAGGTTAAAATTATTTGTTGGTTTGCTGAAAAAAAGAGTGAGTTAAATCAGAACTAATAGCTGCTTGAGTGAAGAAAAGCATTTGAATTGCATTAACGTCTTGCCATGAGCTGTAGCATATACAATGCAAAGCTACTATAAGTCACATGTTGCAACTTAATATTTTAAAACATGAGCATGAAATAGTGTTCATTGTCATGAAAAAATTCAGCAACCAAAACTTTGTTGAGGAACATTACTCTTTTATTAATTATCCCAGCTTTCGAAAAGTGATCACCGTTACTCGAAAATAGAAGGGTTTATTCAAGGTTCATTCAGACACATCCAGAAAAAATCTTAATACACAAATTGTTTCAAAACGAATTGATTGGAACGCTTTAATTAAAAAACGTTTTACGCAGGGTTTACTTCCATGGTAATAATTAATGTTACTCTCCACGGTCATAATCATTGGTGTAAAATATCGTTGATATATCTTTCTCAAGTACCTTTCTGCAAAATATCACAACACAGGCTTATCTTTACAAGCTCTACTTTCTGTTAAGATATTGCAAAGCAGTCCCGGACTGATTGCATTTCTTTTAGAGAAGCTACGACCAAAATGAAACGAAAATGAACACATTTAAAATCTATCCCTTTGTTTACTATTCGTTGTTATTCACTTAAAACTGTAAAAAATCTGTTTCTTGTCATTGCATGTCCGTTTTAAAATTTCTTAATAGAAATGGTCGGCCAGTACATGTTAATCTCTTCTCTTCTTAGATATTTTTCGGTACTTTTAATTAAATATCACAATATAATTGCGAAAATATGCTGCATTACAATATTCGGTTCTCCAATGAACAATATACTGTAGAATACGCCTTCAAAACAGCAAATTTTGTTGAAGTAACATGATAAACTAATATACAACGTCACGCATGTTCGTTTATAGAGCTGATTTCAACAGCAAACAGTTTAGTTCATGTAGACATCTTAATGTTTCTCACCTAATTGACTGTCTAATAGAAACCTATACATTGAGAAGAGCATATTATTACTTCAAAAATATTTATACTTTGCGCAAATAGTTGCAAAAGTTAAATCATAAAGATCACCATTCAGCTCAGTTGCATAGTCCCGTCGTAATTATACACTGATTTCGGTAATGTGGTGTCTTTCAAACTGACATAAACGATTTTTATTTCAACGAAAGCTTGTGCTTTATCCTGAAGATTGCTAAATAAGATGTTGTGAATGGCAAGTCGACTAAATGCTCGGACATGAATCTTTGTACAGACATTTTAGTTAATGCATGCAGGCTCAGTGTCAGTGATTATACAAGAAGTAAATATCGCATATGGTATGTTTTACTCTCGATCCAGCCAGTATTTTGAAAAATACTCTATTTTCTTTAACATCACATCAGAAACAGCAATACATTTTAAATTTAATTTCTATAGCAGGCCTACACTCTTGTGCATCACGAACTACCAACAAAACACGAGATGACTCGTATCCGTTAACCAGATTAGCACAACAATGTGCTGTGATGTACTGCACGTAAGCTTGCCGTGAAATTTTTGGCACAGAGCTAGTTGATGAACAATCTCAGATGCAAAGTGATTATGAAGGTAACCACGCAACAACATTTTGCAAATTAATTTCGTTCTAACCTACGAACCACTTATTCCTGCAATATCGGAACTCAACTGTCTGGATATGTGCGGTCTGGGTTTTTTTAGGGTTTGATCTTGGTCACCGTTGAGAGATTTTTAGAGACCGCAATAACTTCACCTGAATACCGTGACGGTCATAAAGTGAGGTTTAAGTGTATTTTGGTGGTAGTAATGCAGAGAGGTTTTTACTGTATTTTAAGAGACTCTTGGGACAATTTGAGAGACCATTTCGGTCCTTCAAAACGCCTTAAAAACACTGTGCGCAATCATTTTCTTCTCGTACTGACGCTCGAATGGTCTTTTTACTTCGGACCCATTGTACGGCGGAGTAATACTATGACGAAACACATAAAGTTCACACAGTCAGCCAAACTGCTACCAACGCTTAGTAGCGCTAGCTAACTTGAATCCTTTCCCTTGCAATTCGCTTTCTTATCATGCTACCTTCAATTAAAATTTTGCCATCATATCAAAACTATTCTTTCAAAAGATGTTTTTAGTAGAATTATCGGTAGATAAGCTTTTACAGCATATGTGTTATCGTCTTTTTTGCCAATGAACATAAACGTATGCTACTCATTTCAAAAGTAGAACTAAACGAAATGCAAACATACTGAATCTTGTTTTTGTTTTCTGCAAGCAAGATGGGAATCCCATTTAATACTGTGATTTGTATAAAGCAAAGAAAGTCATCAAATCATGATACTGAATAGTTAACTGATTGAAATTGTGTCTTTCATATTGTTGTTACTTGTCACAAAAATATTTTTACTTCGGTGAACTTACCAACTAACATTTAAAAATGTTTCTGATCCGTTGTCAAAATCGCCGTATTGAAACTAATTTTTTAACTGCGCAAAGTCAAGATTTCCTTTCCAATCAGACTGCAGTCGTGCAATCGAACGTCGCCTCTGGCCCCGCATTTTTCCATCAATCTGAGCTGCACAAAAAAAATCACATTTTCAAAAGTTGTACCAACCGAAGATCCAGATTTTTATTGTCGTATTTGCTTCGTGTGTAATAATTTTTTATTTCTTTAGCGTTTTGTGACACAAAGAAAATTGCACAAATGCAAGCTGCATGAACTGTACATTCACCAGCTTTTTTTAAAGTTAGCCTGGCAAGCTGTTTAGCAGCGAAAGGAGTTATACAGCTTTTCCAAGATTGGCTGCGCCTTTCTGTTCGGTGTAAAAAGTGCAACTACTTTTAGTTTTTCAATAACGCATTTCAAAATTAGTTAGAAAGGCTGCTATTAGATTTTTTATATATTATTTTGGCAAGATTAAATTCTTTTGATCCGTTTTGTCTTTTGTAATGATTATTTTGAAGGTAGTTACTTCTTCTAAAGGTCGTTGTTACTCAATGCTGTTGTCTGTTTTCTTCAACTGGAATATATTACTTTTATAGAAGTACGTAAACTTTCTATTGGGATTTTATTTGCAGAAACGTTTGTCATTTTATCACAGTTAAGCTTAATGTCATTTCTCAATTTTTAATGTTTTTCCGTTACAAAGTACCGTACGTATCACAACATTGCGAATTTTTACCACAGTGAAGATAAACTTGCTGACTTTTCAAAATCGAACATCGACAATTTGCACTATGAAAATATGTTGTCCTCATTCTCCTCTTCTGTAATTTCCAGCACCCTCAAAATACCTCGAAATGAATTTCTGTCCTAATTTTCTCACAAATTTCCTGAAATGTGTATTTGCAAAATTGAAAATTCAATCAGGTTATTTCGATTTGCCATGTACAATGTTTTAAGCTGCTGACCGTCGCCCAGATTCTGCTGTTTAAAAATTGGTGGAATTTTTTTTTTGAAAATATAAAAGAGTACTACCTCTTCTTGCAACAATTCTAACTCCATTCCTAGTTTATTTAGAATCTTGGCGAATTTCTAGAGATTTTGTTGCAACGTTATTCAAGGACCCAGTTTTCAGTTACCAAAAGAGAAACCTTCATGTCTCGAGTCTCCGTCTTGAACTTTCTTGTCTCGGTTTTTATACAAAGTTTCGGTCTCCATCTCGAAGTTTGCAACAGCTCTCGGTCTCAGAGATTGCGGTCTCCACTACGTCACTGATGCCTAGGTCAGTGTAGTCCAGCTACAGGCTCGCGGGCAGCATGTGGCCCGCCGACGGAATGTTTGAAGCTCGCGAGCTTTCTTATTATTTATTTACCGCAGGTAATTTTAATTAGAACATGCATAACATATTGTAATAAAAATATACACCACTTACGGCGTAAGACTAGACTGTAGAGAGATTCTGGAAATTAGTCAGGAAAAATAGATTTCCTAAATTGAAAGATTCCGCACTAATAATACACTCGATGTTTGGAAAGATTTACATGTGGGAGAGTATGCGTAATACGTAAATATTCTACGATGAAGCAAGTCAAATATAAACACAAAAATTGAAGACGAAACATTAGACGATAGTCATCGACTTGGCACCACTAACACTGGTATTGATAAAGGAACGATAGTGTCAGAGAAGCCTTGACCATAGGCATCCTACTGACAGAGATTTGTAATAAATTTCGATTGCGTAGTAATTTCAATGATGCCGCTTTCCTAGCGGCCGCAACCACCTATTGTAGTTTGTACAGTCCAAAAAAAATAAATTCTATTTTTGGGACGTTGGTAAAAAGTTCATTATGTAAGCAGTGGCATTGTGTGAAGTTGTAGAAAGTGTTGTAGGCTACCTGTTATAAAATTAAAATGTATAGCAATGCTCTCCATTGAAATGCGTTTTTGACATAAAAAGTTTACTAAATGTTAATTGAAATAAACCCTCGTAATTGAAAAAATGTAATTTATAGGGCGTGGCTGAAAAAACTCTTTTGTAATCGAGAGCTTCACATATTAAAAAAAACCTTGAAAATAAACTTTACGCGTCGAAGTATTTTCTGCATGGTAAAATTATTTTAGCTTTTTACTACAAATACCCTATTTGGTGCAACATTAGCTTATCTTGTCGAGCAAAACAGCATAAAAGATTATTACAAATTTTCCTGCACTTTTGCAGTTTCACATATTGTGCGAATAGAGGCAGGAATACCAGTTCGACTGTAAAGTGCAGTTTTTGCTTTATATGTAACTCTATATATTTTTTTGAAAGGTTCACTCTTGTCCCAATTCGGGATTCCGGAGTTATACCGAAATGATTTGTACCATAGAGCCAGTTTGTTCACAAGGCACTCTGCAAACCTACTTGTCTGATTAGCAAATCAGTTTGCACAGCAGAGGCGCGCTTTGTCCCTGGTACCGGGTTGCTTCAGCACCGGACATTTGCACCGAGGTTAGCTACGTCGCGAAATTGAAGGCCGATTTCAAGGACGCAATCAAACCGAATTGGTTAATTAAATGACAAGTACTTAATTTTCTGCATGACTATAAAAAAAAACTAGAAAGAAAATGTCGAAATGCTTGCTACTTGCTTATAAGGAAGGACTTCACAAATGAATGCCAAGTTGAGGAATTGTTTTTTAAAACTAGTTTCCCACTGCTTTGCTTTCTGTGCGAGGAATTAAGAAATGAAATTCCGTTTCGTTATTACAGGCAGTTTAGATAATTGTCTGTTTCTCTACAAGCTTTGAAAGTTACAGTGCTTGTAAAAAGTAGTAAATTGTTTAGGCATTTAGAAATTGAGAGAGGAAAGCCTCCATCTCGACTTCCACAACCGAAAAAGTTCATATCGACGGACAAGAAAGAAGGTTAACGTCCGCTATATTCCGTCAAGTATTCAAATATTTGACAGCTTGTCTGGTTATTGCATCACGTGCAATAACGGTTTATTTACTTTGTGCTGCAGCAAACGAAAGGCGGTTGCTTTGCTGAATAAGTTCACGGTTGAAGGAGGAACACCAAACAGATCTTCTTTGTTCAAAAATCAGGATATCTAAGAGCAGGAAGCAACAGGAAGATGGTTGCGAAGGTAAAAATAGGATTATTGTTTCTCGCAAAATATGGGCGATTTTGGCTAGAAATATTTGTGTGTTCCCAGCAAATCATCCCTGGATTTTTCAATGTAGTACAATAGCAAAAAAAGCTTGGAAAACATGTGCATAATGGACTGTTTCTATCTTTAACAACTTTTTAAATAAATTTAAAAGGCAGTATTGTTTTAATGCTAAGTTTTACCAGTGAGTTTTACGAATTGTCAAGTGATGAACAAATTTCATTTTATCAAAATAATACCTATTGTCTCTGAGACGTTGAAATTTACNGTTTTTCAAAAAAACGTGAATTTATGAAAGCGCAACCAACATACCTCTTACATAATCAGATGGAAAGCGATATTTATCNAAATTTCATACTGCGGTTCGATTGTACCTACAGATTTTCTGCTTCTATAAATTAACAAAGTGTTGAAGAACTTTACAAGTGCTCCAACTGTGACCAAACTATGGTGGAGCGCTACTTGCATACTTAAAAGCAATCGAAAACTACTCTTATGAACTTTGTAAGCATGTAACAAACTGATTTTATCGTTGAAGGCTCTTTTGGTCTTGGTGTGCGTCCTGCCGTCAGTTCTTGGCAATGCACTCGACGATTATGTTTGGAAAGACGATGGCTACTTCAGTTATACTGTTGTCAAAGATTGGACGTATAAGGGTCCGGGTCACACATCATACCTGCTCAACATGACTTCCCAAAAATGGCTTACAGGTGCTTGTAATATATTCCTCAGACATGTATTGGACAAATGAATTCTTGTCTGACATAAACTCATAAATCTAAAGATAGATACCGTGTGCTTGACATTTTTGGTTAATGCCTACATTTCTTCTCTACCTTCAGATTTTATAGTTCATATCTACCTATACCATTTTCAACTCTTTTTTATGTTAATTAAGAAGGGTTCTCTGTGCATCAAGAAGGTTCCTGTGTCTTCTACATTTCATATTAATTTTTCAGCGAGGAAAGAAGTTGCAAATGATTGTTGAGGAACTTTACAGCATAATGGGTGCATTTGTGCATGAGCGGGTTTCGTTACAAAGCACAAAACAGCAACGCGATCAACAACTACCTTACTCGTATAACACAGTTTCAATTACACAATTCACAATTTGAAACTTAAACAAACAAATCTCTGTAAAAATAGCCCTAAAACTAAAGCTGTATACTTGAACAAGAACTTGGCAAAAGCCATAGCTAGTTTCGAAAAGTATTATCCACAGGTTAATCTATAGAAAGTAGTGATGAACTGGATATCGGAACATGGTCTGAAATGCGTGCATTATGTGGGTCAAGCTACAGTTGGGGGATATTTCATGCTATAAAAGCCAAATGACGCTTCCATTGTTTGATTTTATCGCCTCCAGATGATGACACCGACCGTTCAATTTGGTGGCATTCGTTGGTGGTTCATATTCCTGATGAAATAGATCCCGAAATGGCTGGGAACGCATTCTTGTTGATTGATGGTGGTTCTAACGATAATCCTGAGCAAACCCCGGACTACTCAGATGCATTTGTTATGTTAACAGGGCTTATGGCCGATGTTTCGAAAAGGTATGTCAAAACGTAGAATGCTGTTACAGATTCAAATTGACAAGACACTTCGTCAAAGTCAATCATCTAGTTTTATGTCTACAAGAGGATTTGAAGTGGGCTGATACAATGCAACAGCAGTGATATAATGTAACAACATAATATATGAAATTTATAGCGTTTTTCGAGTCTGTTATACCTTTTAAGGCTTTAATGTAGTCACAAAGCACACAACACCTCAATAAAAATCCAAATAACAGCATGTTAAACTGATGTTAAATTGGTTGGCATAGCCTTCCAACTGACTTCGTAACTTGCTTTTGGTAAACAGATGCAGAAAACTTTGCTGAAAATCAGACCTCACAATTTACTGTGGTGTTTTTACGAAACATTTCTGCTGTTGTATTTTTCACATGTAACTAAGACATTGTAGTGTGCGTACGTCAATGGGGAAAGAAATATTTGCAAAACTTAGCAAAAAAACAAAAGCACATCATGAAAACTTAATTTCTACTGGAAATCGTCCTCTGTAAAATTTTGAAAATGAATTTAGAAAAACTTTCCTGGTCGCTATCATCCTGTCGTTTCTGTATCAATTCATAAAAAATTCCGTTTCATTGGCATAAAGTTTATCTTCGTTTTTGTCATACGTCAATAGTCAAAATTTAGCCAGAAGAATTGATCCTCAATCGATTAACCTAGATCATTTGATTGAAACTTGTCAGCGACGTTTTTATGCTTATGTACTCATTAATGAACTTTCTCTAGTAATATAAATGGAAAATATCATATAGCAGAATAGAAAAAAAATATAGAATAGAAAATAATACCAACAGCCAAGAGTACGCAGTTACAAAAACGTTTCAAGTCCAACTGAATGGGGAAAGTGCAGCAAAGCTTACTCATTGCTTTTAGCTGGCTCTCTAAGGTTTGAAAACATTTGCCACCGTAACAAATGCCAAGTGGAGGACGATGGTGAATTATGAAAGGGCTATGGACTGCAGTTCACAATAACTGTACTAGTGTGATTCAGCACCACAGATATGTGGTTAATTGCGACAAATATGTGGAGAATTCGATGTTTTAATTTTACTCAGTCGGTGGCGTAGCCTGACAGCAGAGACAGACAACAAAACAGCAGGAAATCAGGCTTAATTTACTGTAGTTCTCACTATGTTATAACTTAAGGCAAAGGTGCTCAAACCGTGGCCCGCAAGGGCCTCTGGAGTGGCCCGCGAAGCAATTTTCATTGGAAAGAAAACTTAACACGTTAATCATTTAAGAGAATTCTTTAGAGAATTTTTATTGAGATTATTATTTCATGTGGCCCGCGAAGGGTTTCTGAAAGACAAATGTGGCCCACGAGCCAAAAAGTTTGAGCACCACTGACTTAAGGCATCGGAAAGAAACATAATGATAAACACTGCTAAAAAAACAAAACTGTTTTGATGTTAATCAAGCGAAAGTCGAATGCAACCTGCTTTTTGAGAAGTTTAATGACGGTTAATGACAACGACCTTCTTGTAGCATTAGCAAGACGACTGTGTTTTTATTGCTTCCTGTATCCTTTGGCTCAATTGTGCTTCTATGGCTGCTGGTTTGAAGAGATGGTCCTTGTAGCACTTCTGCACACCGTGCGCCTGGAAGAAGGCTACAAAACCATTCTACAAGGTTAAAGCTACAAGGCTTGGACCCGAAATCCAGACCGACCAGGAGTGAAGCGAAACCACTAACTACTAGGCCATGTGCTTCTTCCTAATACAACTGCACAAACAGGAGGTAATACTGAGCTGGAAGATCGCCAAGAGGAGCTCAGGGCAAGAGTAGGGCGTTGGGTGACTGATTGACCATTTGCACATTGGTTGACACTTGCAACGAAAAAACCCAAATAAATTACATTTGATAGCAGCCCGTGTTTAAATGGTTGTAAGACGCAAAGGTTAGTCGCAACATCTCTTTCATATGTTGTAAACCAGTGATTCCCAAACTTTTTCTGATTGCGTACCATTTACGGGCCCTGTATTTTCACCGCGTACCTCCTTGAAAACACTTTGCTCCAGGAAAACTCATTCCACCCAATATCATTAGATCAAAAGTTTGGCAAACCAGACTTGACACAAATGCAACATGAACAAAATGCCTGTGAGAAATTATAATGGTTATTTTTCGAAATTAATCAGGTAAGTAAGTCCACAAAAATGCAGGAATTTATTAACAGAACCCGATAAGTGAAAACAAAATGTTTTTTTTTGCGTAAAACAGGAAGGTCTCGCGTACCACCTGAAAGCATTCACGTACCACTAGTGGTACGCGTAACATAGTTTGGGAACCACTGCTGTAAACGAACTTCAGTCGTGCTGGGAAACACATTGACATATGCAAAGCTGACCTACAGTACTTTCAGCTCGGTGCGAACTCACTGCTCTTAACGTCAGCGAAATCACAGCTCTTAAAACATAATCATTCATTCGTGTTTATCCGCGTTTTTCATCTGGTGAATGTCGTGGGGCCAAGAGCCCCAAAGGGACTCGAAATACTTCACACTTTTAAGCAATCTCAGATAGTTCTGCTGGCTCCGCACCAAAACCGGACCAAGCAAGGTCGGAGGGGAGGGGTTACCAACAGGTGTATCATTTTATGTGAGAACTTTTTGCAGCAGATTTAATTTCCAGTTAAGTTGACAAGCTTTTGTTAACCATTTTTGTGATTTTTATTTTTCCAAATATCATTACATGGCAGGATCCTTGTAAAAAACTTAAAAATTCTTTGACACACCGTACCTAAAATATATTTAATGACCGTATGTAATGGGTTTGGGAGTTCCCGTGTGGCAGTGGCCCGATGGTGATTGTCCGAGCGGCAATTTCCCTGTGGAAGTTGTCCAGGTAACAATTTTTCTTGGTGGCAATTGTCTTAGATAGGATATATCCAGATATCCAGATTGCAGTTGTTCTGATTTCCTTTTTCGTAATGGTTTTTGAAAAAGCGCTGAATAACAAATTAGGTCTTCATTACAGTGTTGTCGCCGATTTGAAGCAGATACCGAACGAACACCTGACTTTCAAGCAAGATCCCAAACACTTGCGAAGGACAGAAGATGGCATCATTGCTTACACTTGGAGACATTTTCTGGACGATCCATCGAAACCAGAGTGGCTTCTAAGAATGCCAATGACCAAAGCGTCAGTCAGGGCAATGGATGCAGTGACACACTTTGTAAATAAAACCATTGGAAATATGGTTAACAACTATTGTGTTGGAGGAGCATCCAAGGTTAGCGTTTAAATAAAATCAACCCAGTGTTTTTAAATATTGCTTAGTGCAATAGCATGTCTCTATTTGTAGAATATCCGCATAATCTCTGCAGTGAAGAACACCTATGTCAAGGTGTGTTTACAAGCACCTAATATCTTGTCAAAGATTCCTTGCACGATTCTTGTTTTATTGACTGAACAACAGCACACACTTTTTCAAATCTGCTTACTTTTCATTTTTTGAACCGAAGCGTGTTCAGAAACATACAAATAATTTTTCAATATCGTAAAGCAACTGTTAAACGAAGATTTCGCGAAGTGTGCGACTTCTGCACTTTAAGAAAGCAGTTGGAATATAAAAGCGTCAGAAATAAACTTCAGAAATGCGGCCACCATATGAAAAAATAAAGGTGAAAACAACAGCTGGTTCAAATAAACAGATTGGTTCGGTGGCTGTTGAGTAGTTGTTTTCTTTACGATTTTGCAAGGCAGCCCATTTCCACTCTGCTCTAATTTCTAGTTTCTTTAAATATGGAATATTCTGTTTAAACATAGCCAGTTGACTTATTGTTTACATTTTTTGGAAAATGTTTTGATTGAAACTTTGAATGCATTAAGATAGTTTGAAATACTTGAAAAGATTATTCTGATCATATACTGAAAGCGTGAAACTTGGTTTTGAAAATGATATTTCTCTGCAGATGGAAAAAATTAAGAAAATGAATTTAACGACGTTTTGAGAAATATTCATTTGAACTGAACATTGTATAGCATGTTTTGTGATGATAAAAGGGCAGCGTGAACATGACTTCATTAAAACGTTGTCTAAAGATCTATGATAAGACGAAGCATGTTCTGTATCGTTGCTGCTCATGGTACCTGCAAGATTCAGCATGTTCCAAAGAAATACAATGTTTATTTGGGGTTTATATTCACAATAACAGCAAAATTTGCGATTGCTCGATTGTTCACATAACCAAAATGTTTGTGAAAATAATATTCGCGTTTTTAGAAGATAACTGACTGTTGATAAAAGTGTTTTACGGTAAATCTTCATTCCTATATTTTGTATGCTGTACTTTCAAATATTTCTTGCGAAAACACACAACCATTTAACATAACTTTAGGGGAAATGTGAATGTTCTGAAAGTCATTAGTTCTCCGGACGAGAAAGTTTATTAAATAAGGGGTTAAAAACATTCGTAGAGCATTTTTATTTTCAAAATCGTGTTTCAGAGAGGTTGGACTACGTGGACAACGGGAGCTGTTGACACGAAAAGAGTGAAGTGCATTACGCCGATAGTTATGGATGAACTAAATCTGCAAAAGGTATGACCTAACCAGACACTACTGTAACTTTGCGTGACGATGTATCTTCTTAGGTAAGTGGTTCACAGCCTTTTCAGGGTGCAGGCAAGTTTTCTATCACCAAAGGTCTTCGCATACTCCTTAAGTTATCAAATAAACATAAAATCACTGGAAAATTTCGAGCTTGGCGTCACTTCAGAAACTTTGCTTTTCGATAAAATCTGTTCGGTTGCTCTATGAGGAAAGGACTCTGCCAACTCACTAAAACGTCTTCGCGGAATCAGCTAAGTCCGGGACAATGTGTTGAGATTGGGTCTTAGGTGCTGGGATTATGAAGAAAATTGTTTCTATATATCTTCGGCTACAATGGTAGTTTGATTTGTTTGTATTTGGCTGAAAAATATGTGCACAAGATATCCATTTCTGCTTGCGTCATGCAGTCGTTTTATTCAAAATTTCTCGTAGTATATTTTACTATTGAAACACACCAGAAGATAATGTTGCATTGGCATATGAAACATTTTATGTAGCACGAGGCAAACCGTTTGAAACTTAGCATGACAAACGTCGCCTCACCTTTCCCTTTGACGTGCAACGTATTTATTGCGGAAATAACCCGTCAACCGGTTGTGAGGCAGTGGCAATAATGTTGCAAATGTTGTTTTAGCATTGTTACCAATAGTATCCAGTGATTTGGCGAAAATCAATCCTCACAAGTTTATCTCGTTCACAACATGTTGGGCTGCATGTCAAATGTTAGTCGTTTTCATAAAATTTCCTTCATTTTTGAAAAGATTATCATGTGAAATACGCAATATTTTTTCAGGATATTGGGTAGGCAAATCTCCACGTGTATTCGAAAATAAGTCATGCGATTTTGCAATCCAAAGAACAGCTGGAAAATTTACTGTTCTTGTTTTGATACCCCTGATGCGGTTAAGAAGATACCTGGCAAAACCAAAGAATGAAAAACTGGAAAGCGCAGATCTTAGTTTATTTCAACTGACATTTTACGCTTAAGGTAGCATTGAAATGAACTTCAACATGCTTCATACTTTTTTCTAGGCGCGCCATCACCACTCGTGCATGACCAGCTTTGATTCAAAATCAGGTTGTCGCAAAACACGTTTACTTCCTTAACTTTCACATAAACATGATGCAGCATTATAGTCTTTGATCAAGTTTTACCAGCTTTAAAGGGAAGAAATTTTAAATGCGTTACGTTGTTTATAAATCAACAATGCTTCTCTGCATTACAAATCTAAGTCCCTCCAACCACTGAGCCGCTCTATTTTTCAGTTTATTGATAGAACATTGATACACAAAAATCTAAGCTTCGAGGATGTTGCGCGTTTCAGATATTCTATGACTTGAGTATAGAATTTATTGTTTTATGTTTTGGTCGTTACCTAAAATGTATTAAAGTAATAGTGAGAGATAGGAAACTCGATTCCATGTAAATCGCTCATTCATTTTTGACTTATTTTGTACTTTGAGGAATACAATGTGTATTTTTTCGTCGCTTTAAAACAGTGTTGCGTGATTTTAACAAAATCAATTTTATATGTTATATGAGGGTTATTGAAGCAAAAAGTTTAATTTATAAATATTCAATTCTGTAGAATCTCCACCACCATTTCAGGGCTTATGGAGGATGGTCATTTGCCTTCCAAGATTACTACAACGAAGACATTACCAAAGATTTGGATAGTCCCAATATGCCTGCGCTTCAAGCCTTGGTTGATCCTTATGGTATATTTTACGTAATGATGTTAAAGCTCTGCTCTGGTATCAGCACGATCATCCGTCCAAAGATTTGTAAATGTTGCAATCAAGAACGGGTGTAGGAGCTAGGGGTGCAGACACCCAAAAGGTTTGATTTGTTGGAAATTTGGGCAAAATCTTACAAATTTTGAACGAAGATGTTTTGACATTTTTAACTATACTGTACTAATAAAATTACTTTTGCTTGATATTGAGTGCATAAATAAAGGTTGTATGTCATAGAAATCACATTAAGCATCTAAAAATCAGCAAAAAATTTTAGTAACTGCGTGTTTTAGTGTGTTAGAGTTTTTGAGTAACTGACTCATTTGAAAGTTTGGGAAGTATGCTGCAGGGCACCTACTTCACATTAGTAGAGCCGATCCCAAGCAAGCACAGAAAAGCTGTGTTTTTATTTTAAGTAATGTTTGGATCAACAAATTTAGCCATACCGTATGTCACATGTTCACTATATGTCCTCAGCGAGGTGCGAGATTCCTTGTTAACAGCAACAGCTGGAATGTGAATGGAACGCCAGACCTCTGAATTGTGAGGCAGATGCCCAGAGCACTGAGCCAGCTGGCTTCTGACAATGTTCCTAAGACAACCTAGCGTAGTTTATTTCAGATGGGTTATTAGGAACCAAATTTCAAATACCATTATTCCTTCTTTCAAATCCTTGGCAACGTGGTAGACAAATATAGAATGTACCAAGAGCAACCGACAATGTTTGTTAGGAAAACGTTTGTCGCATAAACGTTTGTCGAGCAAAAGTGGGGAAAATCGGGCAAATTGTCCTTTGCACACCCAAAAGATTGCCCACTCCTACATCTATGTAATCAAACAAAAAAGTATTTTCCACCAATTGCATAGTAATCGCGAATGAATTTTCAGTCACACATTTAAAACCAGAAATGCGTCTGTTTGGATTTTTAACGCATACGAGTGTTTGTTTCAAACGTTTCCACAAAATCATGTCCGAAAAATATCTCACGCATTTTAAACCAGTAAGCAAATTATTTTCACAACACTTTCATCCCTAAAAACTTGCATAATTAACACTACGCTTGTATGTGATATCAGTTAATTCTTAATCCAGGTACTCTTTGCACGGTCCGCAAGATACCTTGCATTAGAAATTTAATATATTATCTAAGATATGTGTAAAACTTGGCACTTTCACAGGTTTCGCCAGGTTGTTATGTCAAGGTTTTCGTGTATTTATCACTAAAAACGTTTTATTAACGAAATTTTTTACTGGACTTGTGGCTGGAAATAAGAAGGAATATCAACTTCGAAATCCCGAATAGGAGAAATCAGAGTAACATTTGAATGTTCGTGTGGAGTTAATAGGAGTAGTCATGAAGGAAATTGCATGGAACAACTGCGGGATATCACGTAAAAAAAGTCCTAATTTAAACAACTGCATTGAATTGCCAAAATGTTTCAATTGCAAAACTGACAGATAAACTACAGTATCAACACTTATTTTCCTGACATTTAAAATATCAAGACTTATTTCAAGAATGATTTTTAAAAATTTAAGTAAGTTTTTTTTGCCTGCGCATTTGGGTGGATTTTGCTATAAGTTATGAATAGGGAAAAACATACGAATATAAAATACTCTGCAATTAGGAGTGATCAAGTGTTCTTTTTGCGGATTTTGATGAAAGAAACACATCGATTTGGTAATTCACTTCAAGCCCTACTGAAACAAAACTTTTTTGTTTTTTTCGAAGCTTACTGTTACAGTACTTTGTTGACTCCAATGTCAATACGCTCAAACGTTTGGTAAACTTGCTTTATTTTTTACCTGAGATACATGACGTATAAAGTTCCTTACGTGTTTTGGTTATTACAGCTACATTTCCACTCATTCTCGTATAAGAAAACGAATATTTTGAAATTAAAAAAATTTATTTAGTTCAATTTCATTTACACTTGTTTCCACTGTTACTTTCGAAGTGTCACGAGTAATTTGCGCTGCCAATCTCAAGTTGCTTGCGGCGTGGGCGACGCAGCTACTTTTGTAGTGAATGCTGCATTGGTGGTGAATCAATGGCAGCAACGAGCCTGAACCGTTTCTTCCTTCCACCCATCAGCGCCGAGCACAAGGTGCACAGGCCGCAAGCATCATTTTTCAAGTCTTGGGCATGGCCTGGCCGCGATTGGAACGCAGCCCACCAAGTTTGGTCGCGCGTGCTCAATCAACTGTACCAACCTGCTCAAAAAAAGAATTGTCAGTGCGCAAAATTCCCGATGCTGTTGTTTTCGAGTCTCGTGTTTGCATTCCAGTTCATATGTGTTACAGAAGCTTTCCGTTTCAGCCTACATTGATCGACTCACTATGCCAAAGATGGTTTTCAGCACTGGAGGAGATGAATTCTTTCTTCCGGATGATTCTCATTATTACTTTAGCGACATGAAGGGACCGAGTTACGTCAACATGTTACCAAACGCAGAACATTCCTGCGCAGGCCACGAACTGCAAATCATGTTCAACATTCTTTCTTTCTACCTCAGCGTCATGAAGGTAAATGAATCCAAAGACATATTTAGAAGATGAAGTTGAACTAAATATACTATATTTACACGTTTTTGTAGACTTTTAGTTTGCTACCTTTTTAGAGTAATTTCATATTGAGCAGTTTAAAAATACGATCGAAATTAGTATAAAACATCTTGGCTCCGCTTAGCGCACATGATCTTGATTTTCATAACAGCACCTTCTAAACACCGAGTAATCCAAACACACTGCAGTCGGATAGCTACGGCCTGAGAAAAATGTTTTCTTTCTATCGAATTAACTAAACATTTTTAATATCTTGTAAGATATCGCTTAACAAACATTCAAGCAATGCAAACCACTTTTACAAATCAGGCTATTGGCAAAGCGTGAAGTCAAAAGTTTTCGTGGTTGTGGAAGGCAATTTAGTAAAAGTTCAAAAATTTGAAGAGCGTAACGCACAACTGAATCAACTTGTGAAATAGCATATTATCTTCAATTAGGAAAATGAATATGTTACATGAAAAATTCTATTTGAATAAAAACTGATGATGCCCAACGATTTGGGCAAAATATATACCCTGATAAGATTATACTGCAGTGTCTGATCCGTGACTGTGAAAGGACTCCTTACAATAAATAGTGGCTGTATCAAAAACTAAGAAATCTGCTGGGGATTAATATAAGGTTTTGATTGCGACAAGCATCAGATGTTGAAAAACATTTGAAGCAAAATTGATGAATGTCATGGAAATATTCAATAAACTGTTCGTACAAAAATCAAGATTTAGATTAAAAAGATTTTTGCAATTTGACAGTAGTTGCAGGGTAAACAAGAAACTTGAAGTGGCTTTTGCTGAACGTACAGCGGTAAGTAATGCAGTTAACGAACGGCCCGAAGTAAACATTTTTGAAACTTTAGTTTTTGCCGTTGGGACTGAGCATTGAAAGTTTTATGAAATAGAAACATAATGCGAAACAAAACTTATTCAGAAGACACATTTCTTCTAACGTCATACACGATTTTAACTAGTATATTGATTTTTGCATTGTTTTTTATGCAAAGTTGCAAAACTTCTGAAAACTCCATCTTCTCCCAAGGTAACTCTTTTACAGTCTCACGGCAACCTTTTCATGGTGGTGATGACGTTAGCAATCGTGAATTTCAGGGTCACAAACTTCCGAAAGCAAGCTGGCTGCTTTATAATACTGCTACCGGTGGAGGTATCGATGTCACGGTTGACACCAAACCATCTTTGATCAGAGCATGGTCGTCAACAACCATTTCAACAACCAGGTAAGATTCAGGAAATCAACTTTTTCGCTCTTTTTCTAAAAATGTTTTGTGCCATTCAAACTCGAGCTTTGTTAAAATCAAACGTTTTGATATCTTTTTTGAGAGTAGAGAGAATCATGTTGAAAAGTGAGAATCACGCATTTTCCCCCTTATAAAAAGTGGTTACAGAGGAAATACTGTACAGAAGGTGGTACATGGATACATGCATATTCATATATACGCAATAACTGGTTTGGACCATCATAATTTTGTAGTCTGTTTGGCTGTTTTGGTTCCAGCTTGCTTGGAGCAATTTCTTAATCACACGCCTTTGTGTAAAGTCATTTAATGCGGTGAAAATGAAGCAAAGCCAAAATTCGTCAGTTCAGTTGAACAAATATATTATGTTTTTTCATCAGGAATTCGTGCGGTTCATACAAACAATTTTATTTAAACAGACGAGACTTTCGGTTGCTGAAAGGTAACGTGTCTGATCCCGGTGGACAACCGATAATTCAGCCGAATCTTTGGCACCACAGCGAGGTTGAACAGATCGGGGATATGAAATACCGCGCCCGGTTTGATGCTCCTGTAACCGGACAGTGGAAAGCATTTTTTATCCAGGTACGCTTGAAACAGCCGTGCGATCAGGTTGTAGAGAATTGCGAATTTTAAAAGCAACAAGTAAAAAGGTAAACGTGTCCTTTAAAGACAGAATTAGAGTGCAAATTGAATGACGTTTTTGCCTTTCTTGGAAATTCGAAGACAAAATTATACAACGAAAGCTTAAGAGACGTTGCATGGTTGCCAGTAAGGCAAACAGTGTTGCTTTGAACTAGTTGGCTTATTCAAATCTTTCAAAATAATGTTGTGTCATCAGTAACATCAGCTACTCATGCTTCGCGTAGATAAGAGGTATGTGATAATGAAATTACTTCATCCGTATCGTATAAACACCCTTTTCGGTTGTCCCGCAAAAAAGTGAAGCTGAACGAACAACAAAAGGTACAACTCACTTCAAACATCTTGCACTTGAATTACTTTTCAAAATAAAAATATAAAAATTTTGGCATTTATAAAATGTCTTACTCCTACACTGCATTTTCAAAGCAATTGTAAGAGCCTTGAACCGAATTTACCTACATTGATACTGATGATGTTTGGTGATACCACTGTGAATCGCATATGTCATTTTTGTATATTGCACACACATTTGCTTGAATGGCTGTTACTTCACGGAATGTAAATCTTAGTTAGCCAATTAAATTTGTTATAAATATTTTTTATTAACCAGTTAAACTAGTTGTGATAGCAATAACATTTTCAATTTCCTTATCAACGATGTTAATGAACAGCAAAAAACTTGCGGATTAAATACAAAAACCTGTTCAATCCTTCTTAAATTGCTCTTCACAAACATTTGTGAGAGGGAGATTTTGTCTGGTTGCGGCCAATCTATAACGATTAACGTTGATCCTGCTGATGTAAGTTTCTGTAACCACAAACGCTTGCAAATACATATATACATATGTTTTTGATTGGAAGGCTGAAATTTTCCACACCACGTCACAGGAGGGATCAAAACATGTACTACAAAGAGCATGCCTGCACAATAAATGCAAAAATGGATTTATATTTTCAAACATATTTTTTGTCTTTCCAGCCTGATCATTGATTGTTTGCAACAGCAAAAGAAGTACTTTGCAACTTTCAGCAATAATCAGCAGGGAACAGAAAGTAGTCTATGTATTAAACCTTTTGTAAACACATTTTTTTCGTTTTTAAATCAGTCTTTGCTCCAATCCTTCCTTATGGTCAAGCATATTGGGTAATGACTTTAAGAGTACTATCTCAAGTGCGAGCGGAAGATATGGGATTTTTAGAGGGTTTCACGATGTGAAACATCGTGACAAGGTGCGCAGCTGTGAAATTAATAAAGCCCTCAATGTCGGGCCACTTATCTTCCCAATCGAGGGATCCCAGCTGTTTTTTCGGCCGTGTGTGCAGAATATCCCAGACAAGATTGGTGTGGCAAGTCCTTCCGGCTTCACCCACAAAAAAGCGGCCCTTAGGATGACCAAAGTCCATGTGGAGTGATCACATCTTCGACCTTGCTTGGTTCCGTCTGGGTGTAGAGTCAGCAAATCTACCTGAGATTGCTGTTGACCTGGAGATATTTCGAGTGCTTCTTGGGCTGCTGCCTCTGCCTCGCGATCCTCCCCAGAGGAAAAGCGGGTATGAAAATTAATGAATGCTTTCTTTTGCATTGCAGATGACCTTCCCTGGTCCTCAAGGATATGCAATCGAGTTCACAACAGAGACTAAAATCGTTCCTGACACCTTCCCATTCCAAGATTGCTATATGGATACTTGCAAAGGAACACTTGTGTGATAGTTTTGGAAAGAATATACCTCCAGTGATTTGTCGACTTTTACCAGTTAGCGCACCTCAATCCGCTTTTCGTCCAGCAAAATGTCGCTTTGCAAAAATATTTGCTTCTTTCAACCTCACAGAAAATCGAGAAAAGCGTTTCTGCAACTTCTTGCTGAAGACGCTTTAAAATTCGATTCAGATGGTATTGATTCCCCATCATTATTGCATTCTTGAGCATTGCAATCTCTTTTCAATAACATGCTGTGATGAATTGTTAATCATTTTGCTCCAGTTGCAAGATTTAGGTATGAAAGTTTTATCCTATTCTGTTGACATTAATATCCAGTGTGAGACGTTAAGTTTTGAATTCGTGCAAGTACTAGAACAGCAATCTGCAAACTTGAGCGTGAGAAACTATTCCACAGTTGAAATAAAATGAAGAATTTTATTCATAAAGGTGAACGTCTGGTTCTGACGTTGCTGGATGGCCAGAATTTCAGTATTGTTACCTTTTATCCATTGACACCAATGTAAATCTCCTGAAGGTTTACGCGCAGAACATTGTTAGGCCTTGCTTATTAGCTGATGTTTACAAAAAAACTGCTTGGTTCAAATTTTAATATAGTAACAAAAACTGCAAGACGGCTTACACAACATGAAATAAATTCAAACTAACAATTATTATTTTGCATTAACAAGACATCAATGCAAATAAGCTAGATTTTGACGTTTGAAACACTGGCCTAGTGGGCTCAAGACCTTATTTAAAATTGAGGTTAAGTAACATAAGCAACAAAAGTAAAAACGCGATTCGGAAGTGCAGAATATTACAACTATTTAAATTAATCTTTGTAAAAAAAGTTTTGTAAAGTTCACTTTTAAATGCTTATGGTTCGCTCCTTCACGCTAGATAGTATGGTGCAGGTCAGGGGGGGATTTAGGGAGTGCGGGGCCCTAGACCATCTTAGTTTCTGGCCTATTTGGCCGTTTGTCTGGAAAGCGTGAAAGTATGCCCCTCTTATGTGTAGCGATCTCTCAAAAATATATCTTTTGAGGTTCCGACTTTGGTTCTACGATTGCCTTAGATCTCAACATAAATCAAAGACCATAACAATGCGTTCTATTCTTGGAATTTATACCGCTTTAGTATTGATCAGAAGATCTCTTCGTTAAACATACGTGAATTATAGCGCTTTTTTGCAAGTTTATTTTTCGGATACATACATTTTCATCCTGGACCATGTTGCCGCCCTCGAAAATATCGTTTAATTGTCGATCTGCTTAGCTGTACGTAAACCCCTTTGTTGTAGTATCAGTGCACATATTATCGACCAAACAAGCACAATTTATTCAGTGGACACAGGGTTTATTCACGCCGTTTTCAAGTTGTCATTTTCCAAGCAATACAACATACAGTGTTTTAATCCTCTATGCCAGGGGTGGCCAACCAGTCAGAGACCAACAGCCACATTTCTTATTGTTACCGCAAAGAGCCACATCATACACATTGGCGCACATAAACATCACCTCATCTCTCCCTCACTGAAACACGTACCTTTGTTCAGTAAGATTAGTGACAAGGACAATACTTACAAGTCAATTATTGATATTCATACTATTTAGTGGGACTTCGAGTAATTACGTAAGAGCCGCATGAAACCGGGCAAAGAGCCGCATGCGGCTCGCGATTTAACGTAACAAAAATGTTTTCTGGCGGCAGTACAGGAAGTTTACCGAGGCAAGTGCCTCGTTTGCCTCAATGTAGCTACGGCCTAGAACTTAATCCTTCGACTATCATGTCGACTGTCAAATTCATCAACAAAATCATCTAAATCTATTTTTCAGCTCGTACCTTTCAACTGAAAGCAGATCAGTGTTACCCAATCTTTTACTGGTAATGGAATTTCTGGGAAATGTTTTCACTAATTTCATTTTTGAAAAACTTCTCTCGCATGAAGTGCTGGTGACGGGAAGAATTACAGCTACCAGTAACAATCAAATGCAGCTTTGTAAGTACCGTAGTTATAAATAACAAAAATTGTTCGAGCGATATACGCAGCTTCGACTCTTTCCGAAGCAAATTATTTGCCAAAGTTTTTCACGTTTGAAATCATTTTCACTAATTCAATATGATTTGTGAATTCTTTCTAGTGTGTTTCTGATGGAAATGTTTGTTTGACCTCCTGCGCAAAGAGCTGAAATACGCGAAATAATTGCTTCTGAAGCATTACATAAAATCCGTACAAAATTCTATGAGGTTGCAGGACATGTGGGTAGAGTTAAAACTGTAGTCACGAACCACTTACGCAAGATGTTTCGAAGTCGTATACACAAGGTAGCCGAATGCAATACCACAGTCAGGATAAACTGAGATAAATTCACCGAAACCAATTCCTAATGCTTCCACAAACCTTTTGCTACTGAGACAAGCAACAATCTGCTGACAGTAATATAATCCAGCTCCATCTCATACTGAAATGTACGAAAGATCAATCTTTCCAATTCTGTGACTGTTTCTTAGTTTCGAAATGAATTTTTCAACACTACGACAACTGTGTGACTAAATTTCACGCAGGATCCGAGCAACCCCTGGTGTGTGTCGTCATCAGGGGCGCACGCAGGGGGGCTGAGGGGGCTAGAGCCGCTTAACGGAAATCGCCTAAACACAAATTTGTTGCTGACATTTGTTAAAACACAAAACAATTCCGCACATGCATACATAGCTATATAAA
>JGI24158J21664_10000682_pt1 | contig 33281 bp, 19 predicted proteins | sample Ectturendosymbi3_FD_21664 | JGI IMG/M metagenome (IMG submission 21664)
AACACAGATATTTTGAGTATTTAAGCAGCTGTTGGAAGCTGTAAAAAAAAGTTGCAAAAACTTGCCCTAGTAATGACGTAATGAAAATCGTGTTAGCAACTGGGTGAATCAAGGTTCTCTTCAGTCCGCTTATAACGCAAAGTGTACTGGGTTTGTTGTATTTGCACTGCAGGCATTCCGTGATCAAGAAAAATGAAATGTTTGTAGTGGACCAGCACCGGATGTTACCTGAGTAAACACTTCCCAAGCCCGTCTTAGTGCGAATCTAATCGTAGTAGAAATTGTGCAGAGTTCCTGCACGGTTTTGGTTCAGTCTTTCTTTATCACCTTCACTGCACTGGCTCAGGTTGAGCATGAGCAAAGAAAATAAGCTTTCATAATCCGAGCCTTCGGAAAAAAGTTCAACGCCATCGTTCTACATTACAACTTTATTGAAATGTTTGGCGAAAATAGCGAATCACACACGAACACACGACACAAGACACGCGTTGAAAAAAACACGGAGTTGAACAAATTGCCAGAAACGGACAAACCATCCGAGGGAAGAAAGCCGGGTTTCGGCCGAGCACCAATTTTCCCGAACTCAGAGCCCTGGTGGCATTTGTGGGAAGAATGTCCGAAAAGGAGATCGGTTTATTGAGCTAAGCCATCACGCAGACGAAACTGAAGAGCACGACATGCCAAAGACCACCTGCTTAGTTCTGAGATAAAACGCCAGCCATGTTTGGCGAGGGCAGCGTGGCGAAAACAACGCCAAAACACCCACCGAGGAAAAGTAACCGGTTTTCAATGAGGTAAAAAAGGGGAGTGGACAGACACTTCACCCATAAAAAACACACATTTATTATCTCGCTTTTACAACCACAGTCACTTTGCAAGCCCGCAATGCACGTGACCAACGCACCACAGCAACATGCAGGTTTCACTGGGAGGGCTGGTGACGTGTCGTCGCCTTGCATTGACAATTCAAAGTCGCGCAATAGATATACGGCAGTGAAAGACTTGCGTATTTCACTTGTTTCTTTCACTGAGTTGTCCTTTTTTTCAGTTTGCAACCATCGCCAAAGAGAAAAGAACAATAGGAGTCGTTTGTTAGGGGACAGTGTGACAGTAATAACATGCGAAGAAGGGCTGCATTTGTTCCGGGCGACACGGGCGGTAAAAGGTTACGCATGAATAAAATCGAACAAACAAAAAATAGAGCTCAAAAGAAATACTAAGCAACGGAAACGCCTATTTCGCTGTCGACTCCCCCACGCGAACCAACCAATCGGGCGCGCCCCAACCGGCTATCCGACCTCGTTCGCTTCCTGCCTCGAAGCGCCGAAATAATCGCGGGCGACATCACGCGGTGACCTATTTCAGCCGAGAATGACCAGCAGGTGTCGTTCCGCGGCTATTCGGCGTACGTGTGATCATCGGTGGTTTGAAAATACGAATACGAGTTGTTGGCGGACGTGGACGGACAGGCGGACGTATCTTCCACCAGTTTGCGGCAAATAGGACACGTGTTGTGCTGAAAACGAAATAAAGATGCATTTTAAATTTTTTCAAAATAAACAACAACTTATGCGAAGCAGCTCGCTGCAACGTTAGGGTAATCCCCGCGAGTGACCGCAACAATGCACGACGAGTGACGGAGGCGGATTGAGGAGATACGCTACTTGATTTAAACCACAGTGGTGATACATTTATTCTATGACAAGACCAACAACGCTTCTCTGTATCAGAAGCAAAGAGGTAAAGGCAAATTGAAATGCACTATACCCTTACCTTGGGTATCTGTAACTTATCGGATTGCATGTGTAAGGTTATTTTTAAAATATGAAACCACTGCACAGAGCCATGGAAAAACGTGGCGACCAAATACCTACGTTTTCATTCCTCAACCATACACGCAATATTTCGCGTTAAATCCGCATATTTTTGCGCCCAATTTTTGTGCGTCTCTTCAACGGCTAAAATGCAAATCAACGGCTGCAGTACCGAACCGCTCGACGCAGCAACACGCAAGCGTACTGCAAAGTGATCGGCTTCGATGGATGCGAGGAAAACAATCGGCTTCGATGGATGCGAGCAAAGCGATCGACTAAGATCAGTGATTCTCAACGTGTTCCACAGGCCCGTATCCAGGTTTTAAGTTTTCGGGGAGAGATATTTGTTTTTATTATACATTAAAAGCTAAATTTTCTGGGTACAACAAAATTGGAGGGCCCTGTACCCGAATGCCCCCGTGGCTACGGGCCTGGTGGTCCACCTGGAATTTCTAGTGGTCCACAAAAAGTTCTATAAATCCTTGACAAAACGTTCACTGAATAGTTTCGACTAGTTGTTCATGAGGTGTCAGTATATATAGTAAAGTGGCCCATCGCATATTTCTTTAAGAAGATGGTCCATGGGCCAAAAAGGTTGATCACCACTGACTTAGACTGATTCGAGCAATGATTCCATGGAATCGAACGCGCATCGACAGCTGGTCACACTCGAACCGGTGGCCTGCGGTTTCGAGGCTGTGCTTGCAACGTCAGCGAAAGCAGCGACGACGCTAATAACGCCACGACTGAGTCACAGCAGTCGTAGGCAGCTTATCGGTTGACTTCAAAGTGCTAAAATTAAAGGAGCGATATTATAAACCACCGCTAGGCTACGTCAGATACTGCTTAGCTCCGCAAAAAAACGGCTGAGACCTCTCGAAGCGAAAGCAGCTGCGGTTTGACGATGTCAACAACTTGGTTAAATGGCTGCCAAGAAAAACTTTGAAAGCTTTCAATTGGCGTCTAGAAAATTGAGACAGCTCGTCAGAAGTGCCAGAAACGTTCTAAGCCGTAGATAACTCTTATGCAGTGAAAATCCATCAAAACAGCATATGCCAAATGACGACTCAATGTTAGTTTGTCAAAAATTGTCTTTCGGCGATCAGGTGCGGCTCAGCGCAATTTGTAATGCGTTTAAAACTATTTCGTTCTCGCACAAACGTGACTTTGAACAAGCGTAGGTTAACGCGGAAGTTGCTCTGGCATCAGTTCACTCACCAACTTCAACCACGGTTCGATGCAGGCGACGTGGAAGAAATGAGAGCACGGAAGTTTCTTCGCTTTTTCATTCAGCTTGAACACTTCCATACAAACGGAGCAATCTTTGCCGCTTTCTGCACCAACAGCAAATAATATTAGTTACGACAGAAACACACGGGCAACTAGAACATCTAAAAAGCTTTTTTTCTACCTAAAAACACAGGTTTTCCTGTACGCAAAGTCGCCACAGAATTTTGGGACGTCTGCCAGGAGTTCACTAACCCCTCAAAACCTCAAAATATCTCGATTTTGCCAAGAACGATAGATCTGTTAGGTTTACTCGAGAAAACAAGTTTAAGGTAGCATTGCACGGACCCCTGGGCAAAAAAAGGATAAACGAAGCATTGATGTGATAACAAAGAAGCATTGGTAAACTATGACCTAACAAAGAATAAAGCGAGCACTGGAGCAAAACTGCGCTCAGCTTAGCGTTCCAACATTATTGCACACTCCGAGCGGTCCCGGCCGTTATTGACATTAACTATGTTGAAACCACGAAGGTTGTCGTGGCTTTACGAAGTAATCCGCGAGTTAGTGACACAAAAACAACACACAAAAATTACCCAGTAGCAACAAAACTGCCAGCGTTACTTAGTAAACGAGGTACTTTCCACGAGTTTCACTTAGTCGACTCGAAAAAGACGTGATATTCAAACAAAAAACATTTAGGACCTGACGCGGCACTAATGAGTCAGTCGGCGCGGACACTAACAAAGCTGTCAGCTGTTAGTCACAACATTGGGGCACAAAGTAACATTAGCACTGTAGCACTGAGGGCTCCGAACTTTCGGAGAACACCTACCACACAGAAAATCATGAAAGCGTGGGGCCTGTACGCACAGCAAAACGTTCAAGTACGAGCTGAATCAAACCGAGCAATTGCTTCGCCCAACTCAAGTAGGGGAACTGAAATGTTGTGAGCTGGCGGTACACAGTGGACCGACTGCAGCGGCAATAACGCACAACCGCTAATTGTCTCCGTTAACCAGTAACTGCAATTGCTCAAAATATTTTAATGTAGCAGCAACACGCTACAAAATCCGCTTAACTTGTCAGCGTGTGCGAAGAGACGACAGCAATTTTGATATGCGCCAGCGCGCCGGCTTCTCCGGAAGCTTACGGCGAGAGGCAGGGTAAAGTCCACAGCGGTTTACAAGTATGGTGGATGTAAACCATTGGCATTACGAATTGGCATTTCAGAACTTAAAATTGTTTTGCTGTGCGTGCTGGCTCCTCTATATAAGCAAAGGCTTGTCGGTAACGAGACAACACGTTCAAAGCAAACACCAGGATGGACGGACTGCCCGCGCGGTTACGTGAAATAACTTCAAAAAATATTTTCAGTTGACGTTTCAAACATTTTCGAATTGACTCTTCCCTCAGCACGTTTGTAGCTTTTCAAAACAGGAAAAACACAGGTTTGGCACCGCAATATCTTGCCATTAGAAATATAAAAGCTTCTCGTCCTTTACCCCTCCAAATGTGGAAAACCCTTAATGACTTAAAAGTTCCCTACAGAGAAAGACGCATTTCACAACAAAACGTTAATAGCAAGTATTATGTGGTGCGCAATCTGGAAAGTCCTTAGCTTAAGTGCGCAAAGTCCATGAAAGAATCCTTTGGCAAAAAAAAACTGAAGTTTGATGTGACTGGTTGACGACAAGTTTTGTGACGCCGCTTCCGGTTAAAATACGTGCAAAAGTTTCAAAAACCTGAAAAGCGAAGGAACGACACTGAAGTGTACGCAAAATAGAAGGTGGGAATCTAATTTAACACGCATCTCCGTACAAACGGGGATAGCTGCAGACTGCGCCTATTTTTTCAGACGGTAGGGTCACGATAATTTGGAAGTGAACTTTAATTGATCCTGTCGTTACGCGAAGCTCGCCAGGTTATTGTAAACAATCGAGTCACGACGGCCAGCAGTGGCGGACGATGCGTTTTTCGACGGCGATGAACCGACCAGCGCCACAAAAAGAAAGAGACCGCACGAAGTTCGGAAAAACAAGTTTACACCGAGCGACCGATCTCGAAGCTTAACGGTCATCTTCTTCCACGAACGCCAGACGCCGAGGCAGGGTATACACAGCGTCGGTGCTGCCTCGCACGACTGCATTGTTTGGGAACGTTTTAATGGCGAATCGAGGGTCACTCAGAGGACACCAAAGCAATAACTGGCTCGCGCTCGGACTGCTACTAAATCGGGCTGCGTGACGCCGTAATCGCTCATAGGTTGTTGTACCTGCATGACACCAGCAGGGTTGGCCTTCACGGATTTTTTGTCATGTTACAATTTGATTGTCAGCGCAACTCTCTCTCACCACCAAAAAAACGAGCAAACACAGTTTTTTGCGACATCGCGTTTCCTCGCACTTTGCAGCATCAGGCGATGGTTATCACGCTTTTGATCGAATGTTTACAGTCATCGAGAAGCGCAACTGCTGCAAAAATTATACACGAGGTTTGTGGCCCTTAGTCAACGGATTTAAGAATTATAATTCACGGACGGTTTTTTGAGTAGAAAATACAGCTGACCCTCAAATGGCAGTTAGTAAAGGTTGTCAAGATACTGAGTGACAGGATAATATAGGCACCCAGACCAACACAAACCACTTCATAGATTAACCCGATAAAGAATAAAGAATGAAATGAACGATAAACCGATAAAGAAAACAAGTTGGGGAGCCGGGAATGAGTCACATTCCTTTTTTTGGCAAGCGTGAACCATAAAATTGCAATTATTCATGGCATGAGAATCCAGACCACTTTTTTGCGTAATTGAAGAAACTTTGCTTAAATTGATCATTTTATCAAGGTGTCAATGACGGATCGATGGTTATCAGAGGTTTAATTTACATACATGCCTCTGATTCCTAATGCCACGGGCTTGTGTGCAAGAAACAGTTTGAAAAATACCATGGCATTACAAATACAGCGTAAATAAGATCGGCAAATTTCTCAGCGGTCGCCCGGCATCATTTTCAATAACTTTAGTTCCCGTTTCACAAAATCTATTTGCACCCGAGGTTCGAAACGTTAAACTGAGCAAAAAGCGGCACCAGATGTTGATATATGTCTTGCTTTGAGGAGGCCAACGGACAGTATCTCGCTTAAGCATCAACAGTGGACACACCGTGTTGAGATAAAAAAGATAACGTAAAGCAGAAAACTCGGTTGAATTGCGTAAGCAAGGACCTGTGTTTTCGTCATCACCGGATCTGTGGATGCCGGACAGTTGACGCTTTGAATTAATCAGCGACACGAAGTGTTGTAAAAGATTTAATCGCTCGGAAACAGCACACTTCTCTGCGAAATTTTATCGTTTATTTTTATTTATGAATTAGATTGATAGAACAGGCTCGAACCGCAAACCGCTCAAAGCAAAAACAGGCAACTCATCAAGTCCAGCCCACACAACCCGTGCAGTAGAATCACGACTTTGACCATAATTATTTATACACGCCACGTAATCTCAGTCATTTCTCAAAAACCTTCCGCTCACTTTCACGACGCCAACGTTAGAAGTAATACTTTTGCCACGGCCACAGGAGCGATGGTGGCGCTCAACACCTGAACGCAAACTTGCGCTTTGAAGTATACAGAGTCGTTATTTTCGGTGCGCATGGAGCCAGCGAGGGGGTTACGAAAGGCAGAGGTAGCAGATTTAGGGTCGTAGCAAACTATGCGACAAAAGAAGTCACCTGTGCGGGAGAACTAACGTAGTTTTGAAATTGCTATATTATAACAAATGCTTTCATATAACTAGTCTTATCATAAACGCGACTGAGTTGATTCCATCGGCAAGTTTTGCTGCTTGAATACAGGTATGTGCGAGCTTGAATAATCGCAAAGTGAAGAAAACATAGCCCAGCCGGCTGATTCCTAGAAAGCTTGCATCAAGTCTAGAGGTATGTGTTCAACAATTGCTTTAAGATCACATCTACCCCGGTTAACCAACCCTCTTGCAAAATGTTGGGAAAGGCAGTGCTCTCCACTTGCATGGATATTTCGTTAGATTGGAGCATGTGCCGGCTGTTTTTTCGTACCGAGCGCAGTCAACAAGCAGGAAGTACGAGTTCCACAACCAAGGTAGCCATGAGAGCAGCAGGAACTCATTTCACCAATTTTCACGCCACAAAATCACCACTGCGATCTCACATCGCGTCTTTTACGAATGTTTGTTCGTGATTCCAGGAGAGCAACAAGACGGAACGCAACCGCACCACCATTTTCACCGAAGAAAAGCGTTTACGGCTCACAAAACGCGACAGCACCCGTGAGGAGCACAAGCGTAAACAGCTTTAACCCCGCTTCAAACTGCGCGAGCTGCCGAAGTTGCTGGCAACGGAAACTCGGCCGACCTTGCGCTGACCCGACCGATTCGCTTCACAAATATTTGAAAACCTTTATCTGCACGGAGTCCTGTCAACAAGCAGAAGCACAAGTCGCGGAGTTCACAACTTAAACATCCTTTAAGTAAAGCACCCGTAGTCCTTTCCGACAGGAGCACTAGAAAGATTCGCAACGGAGCAGACAAGCGATACGGGAAAATATAGCCAAATGGAGGGGGCTTGCAGCACGGTTAACAGCAGCATGAAGTTGGACTGTGTAGCAAAACAATTTAAGATTCACGTCTGGGCATCTGCAGTGGATGAGTGACAAGTGCACAGCAGCAGGCCACTTAACTCTATAACTTTTAAATTACGCTCCAAACCTAGTTTAATGCGCACCTTGTGCACGGGGAGGAAATGAGAAAAGTGTGATTTGAAGTCCTCTCCAAACCGCGGTAATTCAATCTTTGAAACGCTCATGAAATACATTCCACGCCATCCAACAAAGGAAATTCGATACGCGGCCCTTTCCAAGCAGATTTCGGCCAGAACTACACCATACAAGTGCAACATTTCCTCTACGGCAGTATTTCCAGTGCCACAGTGCCGCCTGGCCTTCGATTCAACCCAGCTCTCGTGGGTCGCGAACCGCTTATCAAAATATCGAGCGTAAGCAAACGCGCACGGCGCGAGCTTCGCCGCTTTGACGAAGCCAGAGTACCTTTATGACGGCGAAGTTACATAGCGCCAGATCGCCCGCAATAGTGAATGGTGGATTTATCGCGCGAGTAAACACAGATTAAAACGATTGTGACCTCACAATCACCCTGACGAGAGAAAGGGCCGCAGAGGTCATTTTAAGTTCGCGATGACCGTGTTTCGAATAGCTGCAAGTTTGGGTGGAAAATGTCACTTTCTGTTATGAAAATGGAAACTTTCATTTTCTCAATCGCATCGATAAGCCATGCTTTTAAGAAATAACAAGTAAGGAAAGTTCCACTGTTTTTTTTCTGTCACACAAACGGCTCTTCTTTCTGTGGAAACTGTTAAAAGTAAACAGGGTGGGGGACCTCTTGTTACGCCGCTTTTACAAGACAAGCAAGTTAATGCAGTGACTTGCACGGAACTGCTGCGTGGTTGGCCTAAATTGAAGTACAACTTCATACTTCGCTGTAAACGCAGAACTAAGAATTACGTGAAGCGCGGGCGACGCCCATCCCCTAAAAACGTTCTGCGAGCTTCCTATTCTCTACGATCGGGTTGGTGGGGACGAGCGAATATTTATTACAGCAGTTACAACATCAACTATCTTTTAAGCACGCTGTGAGGTTTATGCTGATAAACGAGGAAAATTTTCGACTAATTCTGTTAAGATTTGCTGCATTACTTTTGGCAAATAATACCAACGCACCTTGTATGCTTTCTCGAGCCTGAGAAAGACTACCTATCTAATTACGACATGGCGGCTAGGTAATTGCACTTTTATAACCTGCGCATAAACGTCGGTTTGCTTTTTTATATTTTTCCTGTGAACATCTTTCACGCCCCAAGTGTTTCGGCGACAGAACAACTTCAACCACTGACAGGGCGTTTTTGTGAACGCGCCAACAATGAAGTGGCAACCTTAGATCAGACACAGACTGGATTCGACCGGGTCCGGTCGCTGAGGATCGCAGCGTCTCACTAGTGTTAAGTGCAACTGCTTTCACCAGTGAACGGGAACCAACTTGTCCAAAAATACATCGCTGAGACATTTCGGTCATTTTTTGCTGCGACATTTAGGTCACTGAGAAATTTCGCTCATTTGCCTCAAACTTGTACCAAAACTCGCCGTAACAGTGTTCATTAGCTCATACTTTCAGACGTTCTGACCGAAATGACTTAAAAATTTTTTTCGGTCATTTCAAAATCAATTTGGTCTATGACCGAAAAAACTGAGGTGCAGAGACAACTGCAGCTTATTTTTACAAATCGCATTGTCGTTGTGCTTCACTCGCACAACGGCCATTTCGCAACACGTCGCTTGTCACGTCACACTCTTTTCCGTTTCGTTTCTTGATCCCATGGGTATACTCAAAACTAGATTTTACTGTTAAATTAGCCTTCCCCGCACTGATATCCCAGAACCGCGTCACTGAGATCAAAATGGCTGAAACTTGTTTTTTTCGGTCATTGACCGATTTTTTTCAAATTACCGAAAACATTTAAATCAATTCGGCCATAATGCTTTTTTCTGTCTTAAAAAAATATCCGAAAACGAAAAACTGACTGAAATTTTTGAGCTATTTCGGACAAATGACTGAAATGTCTCAGGGAAAAGAAAAGCTCAGATTGCAACCAAGAAATAACCATCTTAACGGCAGACAATGCCTTGTAGAATTGTTGCTTCGTTCACAGGGCGATCTCAAACAAATCATAGAGTTGCGCAGTTTCTTTTGAAACACAAGCGAGGCAGTGACACGAAACAGCGCGCTCTGTCGTTTATCCTCAGGCAAACAGAAAGAACTAACTTCTGAGTGTACAACGGTTATGACTTAGAAAGACTGGTACTAAATTTGCAATCTTGCAAATTGTTTCCAAGCAAAAAAAGTTATTTTTACTGACACAGATAGTGCATACTGACTTTGAACAGTTTTGCGACGACAGAATATAAAAACAATTGGCATTTGCTTGTTAACCTCTAACATGCTGTGCGGAAGAATTGGTTTGTTCGAAACCGAAGTTCAGGTTGTCATCAACACCGCATAAGCACACAACGTCAACAGAACCGAAGAGATCACTTACCGACATGCACCGCATCAATATCGATGGTAGGAAGGCTTTCGATGGCTTGAGAGCTTGCCGGAGGAGGACCTGCATTTTCCAGCTGTCCGAGCAACTGCAAAGCATAGGCGATTCTTTCTAAACAGTCAGGTACTGACACCATGTTTTTGTTAATCACTCCAACTGCACCGTTCAGTTCAAAACCAAAGACTCAGCGCAGCTTTTTCGCCGGGCCTTATACGGCGTCGTCGCTTTTTTCCTGCTCTTTTGATCGCCGCAAAACCGGCGCGCCGAGAGAGAGAGAGACGTTTTTCATGGCCGGTAAGCCGCGAACGGAGGTCAGGCAGCGGTCGCGGGCTTCGAAGCTTAATAACGGAGCAGTCGCCTTTTTCAGCTATTACGCAGTTTTGCACTTAAAGAACGACGACTTGCGAGACGCGAAAAACGCCGTGAATCATTTGACAAGGATATTAAGAACTCGAACACATCACACAACCGTATGTAGTAAAAAGCTCTACAACGAGGCTTGCATCGCGCACCGATCTTACTACCAAGTCGTGGCGCCGCAAGCACAAAAGTTGCAGGAAAAGACACTGTTCGCAGAAGAGCAAAGCCTTGAGATGTGCTCCTCGAGGCCGATGGATTCAGTTCGAGTGCCTCAAAAAATGCACATAAAGTCGTTCAAAACCTTCACACAATGCCTCACAGAACTTCAGCAATAGGTCGTTTGGTCTGCCTCGCCGTTGATATAAACTAAATGAGGTCAATAATTGCATAGTGGTCAACGTTAGCACCAAAGTTGGGCAACAATCAGAAAACAAGCACTACACCAAGGCAGTGCATCCATACCAGACTTGCTGATACCTCGAGTAGGTCAAACACTACGGCAAAGGGAGTTCACTAATGCTTCCGCCACGTACTGGTCGCTAAAACTGATGTCCATCGCGTGGTACAACTAGTGGAAAAAAATTCAGAATAACAAGCGTCCTCCTGTCGCACAGATCCTTACACGCAAACCGAACTTATTTCGAATTCACTGCTTTGTGGGCCAATCCGACTCGTGTTAATTGAAAATGCGCCCAGCTCGTCAGTCAGTACGCAGGTACATCAAGCACGCGAAGTACGGATGATCACATGAACTACTAGCTTTCGACACCTGTAGTCACAGGTTGCTCAAAATAGAAAGCTACAAACAACGCACTGGTATAAGTATGCGTTCAGTCACTCAATAGTTGCCACCTCAAAACAAGGACATGCGGAACGCTATGTAACGCGAAAGTTGGAACCACACTGGTAAAACATTTTTGAAAAAGTACAATTTCCAAAGCACGCAGTTTCGTGCAATAACGGAGGTTGACGGGGATCTTAGCGCGAAAAATTGGAGCCAAATAAACTTCATACATAACTGATCATTATCTTTGCGAGAAACAGCTGCACAGCACAGGGCCGAAAGCAGACGTACGCGATCACCTTTCGCAGCAGCATGAAATCTCGCCTCGCCACGGTGCACGGGCTGAACTTCAGTTGACACCGCGGGGCGCGTTCGCTTCTCACAAGCAGCAACCGTGAACGAGTGAACTTTCGTCGACCTCGCTCCTTGCCGAAGTTGTTTAAGTGCCAGAGGGGCGGCGGTCGTAATGACGTCACCAAGAGTTCTTGCGCTTTTTAAGTGGCGCGGTCATTGCGTCTCGGTAAAGCCGTTTTTTTCGCTATTACCCGCTAACGAGTATTTTTCAGAAGTGCTCTAGCTCGGTTTCAACAACGCTAACGCAGGCCAGCCAGTGGACGCTGCGATAGAACGCACGGGCGACTGCACAGAAGTCAAAGGAAATTTTGGGCTTGTTTTTCGGTTACATTACCTATTTTGGGCTTGTTTTTTAGATTTACTTGCTTGTTTTTGCAAAATAAGCTGGTATTACTGGTTTCAACAACGCAGGCCAACTGGAGTGCTGGGCACTGCGATTGAACGCACCAGAACTACTTGGGAATTACCGACGAACGACGTCAGCCGCCATTGCGTGCCACCACTGGACTGAACCTTTCGACTTCGGCGCAAGTCACGAAACGCAAATCGCGCACCCGAGTGGCGATAACCTTGTTCCCGTGAGGAACCGGGCTCGGTTTTGTTCTCACGAACGCAGCGAACATCCCTCCCCCAGCATAACGGAAACCTCGCCCGGCGCGATATACGGTCGAGCCGCAGATCATAAGCGCTGGAACCGTTGCAAAATGGACGGAGGCAAAAAGACCACGTGGTTTGCGGCACGGGAGTGTTTTTGAAAGTGTCCTCGTTAAAACTTTTGTTTTAATTTAAACATCGCCAAAATCTTGGCGTTTGTTCGCATACGCTGCTGGGAAAGCGGCCGCAGCAATCAATTAGATCATTTAAGTGACAATTCACTACAAGGGCTAAAGCTGCTAAATTTGCGCCTTTCGCCCTAGGTATGGAATGTGGACTGAAATGTGGATAGGTGCAGTAGAATCAGCGTAAAGTTATGAAACAGAAGATGGCAGGCAGATTCCTCGAAAACTCGACATCATTTCTCATTTGAATGTAAATACCGCGTAAAAGACGGCCTTGTAATCTGCAAAACTTCAGTTTAAAGATGATGACAGACAGTTCGATTGGAATTTAGGTTTTTCAAGTGATCGGCATCATTTAAAGATCGGTGGCCGCCGCATGACACGTGGACGCAACCCCCATTATGCGGTTTCCCTTCCAGCGCAGGAGTCGCCACAGCGCGAGGATGTGGCAATAATACCACAACTTACACTTCAATCAGATTGTTTTAGCAATAAAATAAATCCAGGTTCGGCGACCCCTTGCCAGGTAAGATATGTGACCTTCAACAAACACTAACACTTTAAACACAGTAATCACCACAGCGCGTAGAGCTGACAATAAAAACACGCACAACAACTTTTCTTCAGGATGGTAACAAGTTTTTTCTTTTCAAAAATCACTCCGGCCTTGAAGTTTAACATCACACGCTTTGCTTCCAGTTTCAGTGTATAATTGTGATCAATCGTTTAACCGACAAAATCCATGAAGATTTGTTTTCAAAAGAGCTTCCAGGTACTTGTCGGACGTTTTCTCTCAGATCGTACAAGCATTGTCAACATATGTTTGAAGAGGAAATGTTAAGCTACCAAAGACGTATTGTTGTATCATCAGAATTCAAAGCATACTTGTGCCACATAAAAATGTGCAAATAGCTCTGAAAATAGCCTACAAACGAGTTTCTTGTCTAAAAATACTACTCAGACGCTCCATATCGACCGCCAGCCAAGGAATCGCTGCGGGCGAATCAAGCACGTTTGCGTAAAAGCCTTTTAGGTACTCTGACTTCGCAACCGCTGGGTTATCACATTTGTACTTGTGGTCTATAAAAACACTCACGTGCTCTTAGAAAAGCTTCCATGTCAGGAGAAAGATAACTCTTCGGATTCCACGAACGCGTTGCATAAAAGGAAAGAATGTACGGCAACGACCCGGCGTGTGCGTTGCGCGGTATGCGCTGGTTTGTTCAAAGAAACTTCTTGACAAATCTTAATGGTTGTTCAGTTGTACACGAGGAAAGTAAGTTGTGCAGCAAAGAAAGTTCTGCTCAGTAACGAAGTACACGACAAAAATGCTGAGGGTACACGCAAACCTATAAAGGTCTACTAAAGGGTACCGGTGAACAAACAATTTAGGAACCGCTGGTCTATAAGAATTTAATAAACAGTCACAGCCGAGTCTCAGGTACAAGCGGCAGAGATGGGATTTTTTGCGAAAAATTTGCGGCTTCGCGACACAGTGCGCAGCTGTGTGAAATTCTGAAAGCCCTGAATGTCGAGTCAATTCTCTTCCGAAAAGAGAGATCTTAGCTAAGATGGCTCGGGGTGCGTGGCCAGAATGACCTACGAAAGATTGGAAAGGTGAGCCTCTTGGCTGCACCCACGCGAAAGCGGCCCAGAAGTCACCAAGGACCAGGTGGCGTGATTAGTCCCGTCTTATGTGGAGCCAACAGAAGAACCAGATGTTGCTGAAAACCATGAGGTATTTCGAGTCGTAGGTATTTCGAGTCGTAAAAACCATGAGGTATTTCGAGTCGTATGTTGCTGAAAACCATGAGGTATTTTCGAGTCTGTTTCCGCGATCCTCCCCAGAGGAAAAGCGGTTGTGAAAATCAAAGGGTTTGACAACCCCACCCCCAAATTAAGCGATGCTCCAGTGATTTTAACACCAATACAAAAACAACCACCTTCTGAAAGTCGCTGCACTCTGTTGACTGGGTTTATATTATAAGCATGTCGATCGTCTACTACACCCTGAATATTCAGCGGTTTATGTAGGTCAGGGGACCCCAACCTGGAATACATGTACCTCTAGAGGTACATTTGTCTATCTCAAGGTGTGCATTTCAGGTTAGCAATAGAATGGAAAAATTCATTTATTTCCATATATTTATACATATATCAGTGAATATTATTTTCGAAAATTACATGCATATTGTTAAATGTATATATTATTATACACTTATTGTCAAATATATTAACTTTATAAAAACGGGGTGTACCTTTATAGTTCTGAAAATTCTAATAAATATTCAGTGGATTTTTGTTATTTTACTCATCCTTTTTGTCGTAAGAAATTTTAGGGGTACGTGCTTATCTGTCGAAATGCTGAAGGAGTACATGGTCAGAAAACGGTTAGGAACCCCTGATGTAGGTAGTTTTTCTTGTAATACGCGCTTGTCAAAGCTTTTGGGGCAACATGTCAGGATCTTGAACAAACGGTTTGTGTACGAAGACTTCGTAAGGGCGCTACAGGTACACGATACGCTTCCTTCCGGTTCACAGCATCAAACGTATAATAAACAAACCGGCGAATGTCCTGCAAGCATTTAAAACAACTCCACACATAGCGCGCACGCGCAGATCGACCCGGCAGCCCTACCCCGTGGCGCGAGCATCAAGCAGTATCTTAAAACGATTTCCGTTCTGACAGACAAGCAGACGACAACTGGTCGTAAACTTTTATCGTCAGGACGTTTAAGGCTCCAGAAAATTTTTGGCCAAAGAAAAAACTGAACAAACGCGTACAAACTCTTTTTTTCAGACCACTACATTTGTTAAAGTAACGATATTTAGCTTCTTCTCGATGGGTTCTTCCAAAAGAAAGGCTGTGCACGCCCAATTCTAGCTTTGCGTCTACACTGCCGTTACAACAATTCACGTTTTGCAACTGCGCAACACAAGACGTCACATTCTACTATCAATCAATCAAACCTGACAAGTTCAACGGAAAGGACCGAGCGCACTGTTAGAAATTCCTCGCCCGCTTGCCAACCGAAATGTGGAACAACAGAATTTGCACAATAGAATAGAAACCTCGTCACATATGCCTTGCGCTTTCTCATGAAGTCTTTCTGCGCTCCGTCCAGAATGAAATGGATTTTTTAACCATTCGTATATAGGCGTAGCCAGGGGGGGCATGACACCCTTACCCCCAAATTGTTAGAATACCTAGTCATTTTGTGCTTTGAGAGGCGGCATCCCATACATAATACTGTTGCTAGCCTAAAATAAAAAATTTTGGCCCCAAAAAAATTTTGGGCTGGCTACGCTACTGCATTCGTAGTGGAGCCCCAGCACTTAAATCCTGGCTGAAACGTCAATAAAAGCATTCAAGTCTTCGCCAACACCATTCGTTATTTTGCGACACTAAGGAGATGGTTCAAACGACTTCTTGTGGTGCCCCATAAACTACATTCTACAACCTCAAACGGAAAGTCTTTCGTTATATATCGCCCCGACAACACACCAAGAGATTCCACGCTATCTAGTTGCGATTGGCTTTGACCGCAACAGTGCCCTGCCCACGGGTAGTGATCCTCCAGTGTCTTCTAGTGTGAATGACGACCTAGAAAAGTACGCTCTTTCATTCGATATCAACGTGAAAAGCATGTATGATTAGAGCAGTGGTTCCCAAAGTGGCAGTAAATTACCCCCTGGGGGTAGTATACGATTCTTTGTGGGGTAAAGCGGAACCAAAACCACAATGTTGTTCTGTATTATGAGCGATCACTGCGAAATATTGATGGTAATAAGACATAAGCGTCACCTTGATTTGAGCTACGGTCAGAACAAGTTTGGGAACCACTGGATTAGAGCAATACTGCAGCTGTAAGTGCTTGTCAAGTAATTAAAGCACCTGCGAAACCTGCAGCTGCGGATAAATTGCAGCATTCTCTTTTTGTTAGCCAATCTCTCAAGAGTCCGGTGATTGTCGGGGATTTTTTTGGTTCCACTCAAGGGCCTTGAGATTTCTGGTGGGGTTTGGCTGTCTTCAGTTGGTTTTGAGTTTATTGGTTCAGCATCAACCACATGCTGTTTTCTTATTTTGTTTGCGGGTGAGGCCGAGTTGGCCAGCTTGCGAATAATATTGTATTGAGTCAATTTAATGTAATTTTGCTGAAAATGATCCGCAGCCTGCTGATGTGGCTTAGATTGAAATCAGTAGACCTTGATCAGATAGCGACCACACGAGAGTCATAAACAAGACTTTTGAGGTAAAACTCAGGAAGCACGCTATATTTGCCTGAGAATTGTTGCTGTAGCCAAAGAGTCCAAGTCGAACAGCAATTCGCTTGAGAAAATATGGACAGGCCTTTGAAAAAAATCATGGAAGTTGTATCGTAGATCAATTTTCGCGATATGATCGGGTTATTCCATGACATAGTTTATCAGGTTTAGATATTTTTCCTCTGCTCAGTGCGCCCTTCGACAGCTGAGTGTGCACCGCCTTTTGCGTGTTTTTTCGCGTCCGCTACATAAACAGAAGAACGGTGGAGCACAATCAACGCGCTCATTTCGCTGCGGCCCGCAGACACCAAGTGCCAGCATTTCACCCTTCATCCTTTGTACATTAACATCACCTTCAAGCGAGACGATAAGTCTCCTGTAAATATGTATAACCATGGAATCCAGACCTGCTTCTGCGTTTCCAACCACGTTATCACGATCGCATCGGTGTTGAGGCAGATTAAGGCTATGCGTCGCATCGGAAGGAGCATTTTAAAGTACAGTACGACAATGCGGATCGTGGATTAGGGCTCAACACAAATTTTGCACTGGGTAACATGCACAACATTTCCAAAAAAGATATCCTCATAGACCGAACACGCTACACTATCTGCTTCTTCCCAAGCTTCAGTCAGGATGGACTATGGCGGCACTTTAAGTGACGGATCTTTGAACAAGTTGGCGAAAACTTGAAGTGATCATTACGTGAACTTCGACGAGGTCTACTCTGCAAATTCACACACGTTTATTAAGCCAACCAAAACTTCGACGAGAAAAAACGTGACACTGCGCCTCACGATTATCTCCGCTGAAATTAACGCACAGATCACGCCATCGGCAGTTTCAACCCAACGTGCAAGGTTGGATGAAATGCAGCTACTCAGGTGCATTTCACGCTCCCCCTTGTTTTCTTATTTGAGGCTATTCCAAGCGTACGCGGCAGTATCACCACCATGACGGGCTTCGTAACGCACACCGGTTGTTTCCTTGTATGGAAATTGGTGACGTAATTTAACAGACTTTTAACAGCAGTTTTTTTGACGACAACAGAAAGTATTTTTATGTCGTTGCAACCGACGATTTCGTTATCAACGCGAAAGGTTGTCAAACTGCGACATTCACTTAGTCTGTTAGATCCTGCGTCGTTACTATTAGTCCATGTCAACGGTGCTTGGTCTTGTCGTGGTTGGCAACTGACGCTCGCGAACACTCGGTAAATGACCACCACTGTAGGATTGGTGGTCAGGGATCAATTTTTTCTCTCCTAGGTCCTAAGGTCAATCTTTTTCGCTCCAACAAACGTTGCACGTTCAACGTGCAGAGCAAAAGCACGCAAACAAACGTGCTTCACTTATCGCCACGTTTCTCACTCCGGCAAAGCAATCCGTCGTCTCAGGAACAGTACACCAAGCAAACCTCCTTTGCCGCAACCATGCTCCTCACGCCGGTAAAAAATTCTGGCAAGCCACGGAAAACACTAGAATTTGTCATAGCCGCAGCTAATGAATGCCTGTGAATTCACAGTACCTTTCAATGTTTATAATTTGCGAACGTTTTGCTGCATAAGCGCCAGGACGCTGATAAATTCACATACTTTGTATAACAACCTGGTAACAACATATCCAAAGTCCGCATATGTTTCTGTAAAGCAGTGGTTCCCAACGTGGATTGTAGGCCACACCAAGGGGGCAATTTGAGTTTTAACGAGGGCATTGAGGTCGACTGACGAAGCCTAGGTCCAAAGCTTGTTTAAACGAAGGTGTTGGCGTTTTAAGCTTCTTAGGTGCAGCGGAGTTCACTCTTGAACTCATATACGATTTGTACATAACCCAATGGGTTAAATCGGGATTTTAGAGTTGATTAGGTGGGACGTGGGACATGGGCATAAAAATGTTGGGAACCACTGATCTAAAGTAAATTGATTAAAATTGCAGGTATCTTGAAAAGAGGACATTCGCTCTGGCTGCTGGGATCGTTAACGCTTTTCGGTAAATCCATTACGCAGTAGTTTTGAGCATTTTGTTCTTTTTTCTTTACTTGGCTAGATCTGACAAAGGTCAAAATCGTTTTTTCAAATCGGAAGTAGTAAATTAGCCTTCGACAGCGAGTCTTGCAACCCTTCCTTTAAAGCTAGCCCGAGCGAATGCCTTTCTTTTCAAGATATCCCATCTTCTCTAAACGCGCGCTCGGTCGGCGGCTCATCAACGGAGCGGCGACAAACACTCGTAATGTTGCTTAATACATAAAGAGTCGCCGATCGCGACCGAACAATGGGCCGCGAGATGCACGACGCATTCCTAGTCAAAACACATCGCTCAGAGACACGCTTGACCTCGCAGTGACCCGCGCCGAGTACACTCGTCACGCGATGACGACACATCGGCGGTGGCGCGAAGTCAATCTGCNAGGATTGTCGAACAACGCCGCGGCGAAAGAAACGCAGGAACGATTCGCAGTGGCTATTTGTGACGAAAACAAACAAAAGCGGGGANTTTGCACCAGTCACTTTACAGTATTNCACTGCTGTGAACAGATTAGCTCGGGCTTTCCTGACAACGCGCACGCAAATTGGCCAATCTTACGCTCCGTNATGTTTTTCGCACGATCAATGCGCGCGCGGAAGCAGTCTCGGGCACAGGTCAGAAAACGAACTGGCAACGAACGCACATTTCTTCTGTAACGAACACCAACAGTTCTTGCACCTTACTGCATGAATCCGGAACATACTGGTTGGCTATGTTCGATAGCAACAACCTTGCTCGGTGAACCAGCGCTTGTAGCGCGTCACTGACGCAATCAGTCGTTCCAAGGCGCCACTAGTAGAAGATTCACTACAACTACTTGCCACGTGTTGAGACACAGTTCAAATAGCTTTACTCTTAACTGGAGATTTGTTCAAGTCTTAGTTGGAGAATTGACTTTCTATTAGTTGCAGATTTCAATCCGTGAGGAGATTGATACACGGGTTGGTAAAGCCAAGGCAGGTCTTGTGTGAGCTTTACCGCTTTGTGGTCACAAAACGGGAGCTTTCAAACACTGCAAAGCTGTGAGTCATTAGTTAGTCTTTGTTCCGATCCACACCTATGGCCATGAATCTTGGATATTGACTGGAAGAGTGATATCTCAAGTACAAGCGGCAGAGATGGGATTTTTGCGATGAATTCGCAGCGTGACACTTCACGACAAAGTGCGCAGATGTGACATTTGTAAAGCCTTGAATGTCGAGCCAATTCTCCTCCCAATAGAGAGGTCTCAGCTACACTGGTTCGGCCACATTACCGGAATGCTCTAGAATCCAACATGGTTCCCGCGGGCACCAAGTCACCCGCGGGACCGTTCTAAAAATAAAATTAGCATGATCAATGTCTTCACATTAACGAATATCAATACTAAAATAACTGAAGGTAAATTAAGCAAAATGTTTATTCCATTAGTTTGTATCAAACTAGTAGCCCTTCGCATTAATCGGTGCACAAGAAGTAGCTCGCAGTTTCAAAAAAGGTTGGTGACCCCTGCTCTAAAAAAATCGGCGAGGCAAGTCCTGTTGGCTAAACCTACAGGAAAGCGGCCCCTGGAGTCGACCAAGGGTCAGGTGGCGTGATTAGATCGTTGAAATGGCTTGGTCCGTCTTGGTGTGGAGCCAGCAGAACTACAGTGACTGCTGAAAACCGTGAGGTATTTCGAGTCCTAGAGATGCTGGGTCTTTTCATTGGCGGCGGGGGGAAACTGCCTTCGCTAAAGCAGTTCCACATTTTCCACTCGATGCTACAGGAGTATAGCTGCAAAAGTTGGACGTAAGCGTCGAAGAAATTCGCAAAAATGATCAATTGCCGAAGCCAGGTGCGCACATTTTCCACAGACCATGAACAGATGTCGCACAGAACCCGAACTAATCTCGTGATCATATTTATCCACGCCCGTACAGCGAAAGGTGTTATCCGCGTTTGACGCTTAGAAAACTGCAGCTCCAGTCTTTGCCAACAAGATTTTCCTTTCGGCGGCGGAAGAATTTCGCGAGCAACTGTGCAACGCACCAAACGATCTTAACAGGAACGCGCGATTGGCAAGACCGCGTTTGTCACGCGCGAAATTTGTCAGGAGATTTTTGAGTGCTTGATAAATCGGCGTTGGGGAAAAAGCGTGTACGTTAACCGGAAATTCCTTTGAAATAGCATAGCTAGTGAAGCGTGCAATCACACGAGTCATAACACCTCGGCCGACGTGAATCCAGTAAATTGCGGACTTGCCGACTTAATTTTCGAAGGGCACTGCTTGATCGAAAATCGTCTTCAGCAACTCCTTATGTTGAACACCGAAAACGACCGAAGCGACGCATATCTGGTTACTGAGACCAGGAAACCTGAGATAGAATTCCTCCATAATTTACCACTTGAGATAGGATTCCCTCCACAATATAGGGCACACACGGCGTTTCACTACACAAGATTATATCTCGTCGACTCGCTTCTCTTCGCGTTGCAGCTTCCTATTCAAGGTCTCTGCTTTTCTTCGGCGAATCCGTGATTCGTTAAATGAACAGTGGATAACATTAAAAACATACACCGATTATTTACTTCTTGGCTCAAATCTTTTGACTTTTCGTCGAGCCCGTTTCTTACAAACACCATCTATTCCGACGAAGCTTATGACCTTCCGCAGCTGCAGGAACGTAACAGACACTGAGGTAATATTTCAGCAATGCCGGTAAGAAAAGGAAAGCATTTTCTGCAGCATGTCGCAAGATGGTGATCGGTGATTCTTTTCAATTAAGAACATAGCTCAGACCTACGTCATTACGTAAAACACCTAGGATTCTCCAAAACTTGTTTTCTTTGGTAAGCTTATTACAATAAGGTTTGCATCCTTTAAATCCAGTTTAATCTTTAATCTGAGGTTTGGAACGAACTTGAAAGTAACGAGTCACATCAACTGATCTTGTTTGAACGCGGCACTCCATCGCCACCTGACGGAAGTAAATTTCACTGAACAAGTCAGACAAGCGGCTGATGGTGTCACAGACTTCACCAGGACACCGCAACTCTTCAGTAATACCGCAGCAACAATGGACACAACCATATTCGTAAACTTGGCGACAATCAATGCATGTAAGGGAAGAAGATTAAGTACAGCTGTGCCGCTTTTCTTTGCTTGACACATTATTTAGATGACAGTGGGTATCAGTGAAAGTGTGCTAAGCCAAGCAAGACCCTTATCTGGGCTGAATACAAATTCACCAGGATAACTTGACGGATTTGCGAAGCTCGCGCCTGGTCATCCATTTTTATAAAGCACAGTAGCATACCACTGAAGCACATCAACACACCACTAAAGCACAGCACCAAATCACTAGGTCGAAAACTCGACTATGCTACGACGCGCTGCGCATTTACACGTCAACGTTTGGCCGCGCCGCACATGACGTCACTTCAACCTGACGCCATAACATGTCGTCCAAGCACAGTTGCTGAGCGGCACAGCGCTTGCCAAAGCCGAGGTACTTACGAAAGAGATGATGTCATCAAGGCCGCTGGGACCCCATGCGTAGTCGTTCGGATTTCCGTGCAGTTCCATGAAGTTCCTGGCACAAGATAAGTCACTTACAGTGATTTTTTACGAGTAATAAGAATAATTCAGGACTGCGGATAAGCAGTGTGACATGAAAATCGATTTTTTCAATTGAAAACAATCTGCTGATTCGATTTCGTCACCCGTTTGGAGAGTCGTCACTAACAACGCAACAGCAACCTTACCGGATCGCTAATGGCACGCATGGCTGGTCAAACGAAATGACACGCCACGCGGCAAAGCAGCTGCTTCTCGCAAAGCGTAAGTCCCAACATTGTCAAATAAAACCGTTGCAAACTCTGCATTCGACGCTTCGTGACCGTGACTTTTGATGGCGGAAAAGGTGGGAGGTCTTGGTCGAGAGATGTGCAGTATCGTGTTACGCTCACGACCGAGCGTCCTATGACACCTTGACACGTCACACGATCGCGACAACAAAAGCGACGGTGCGAGAACGGACACAGCGTCGCGTCGAAGCCGATTGTGCCATCGAACAAAATGCTAATTATGCTACGAGGAGTACGCAAAAGCAGCACGAAAGTCAGCAACCGTCCAGAAAAGCAAGCATAAGCGCTGTCACTGGTCAGGGAAGCCATGACGTGGAACCAAACCAGGAAATCTACCTGTGAAGCTTTCGAAAATTGCCACGCTTGGGCGACAATTTCTTCCCTGAATATTTCCCGACTTTGTCCCTGAATATTCCCCGACTGGTTGCGACCCCAGGCCCCATCGCATTGCACCATCTTCACCTCAGCAGCTTAACTTTTTTCTGATCAAGCACGAACCACTTTTTATAGAACTTAATCTCTGTGCTCATCCAAACGCGATTGCTCATGCACACAGATGGGTTTACGGAAAACAATTTAATGTGAGAGTTGTAACTGTTTAACTTAAGGAAAAACGGCTTTTCAACTTTTGCAATCGTAGGTAACATTAAATTATGCGATGATTCGATGTTGTAACGAAACGTGAAAATTGGCGACAACTTCAATAACAGATTCCATGAATATATCTGACACTAAACTGCGCATACGTCACGGAAGGTGACCGCACAACACAAGGAAACACCCGACTGTCCAAGTTGAAAACCACTGCTTCGCGGAGGCAAGCAGCCCGACCGACACGGGTGGTTTACCCTTCACGCTACAATTCAAATCATACATTTGGACTTTCAGTGCGCAGATACCTGATCGCACCGTTGAACCTATGTGCCTGAGCAAGCAGACCCAGTCTCCGTACATAGAAAAGCCTTTCAGTTCTTTCTATCTATCGGTTCCACACACACACATATATACTATATATTGCTGATGACTTGGGCGACCAATTTTTTGACCTGAAAACTTACAATTTTGACTTTGTAATTTACAAATTTTGACTTTATTTTGACCTATAGAATTTCTGCGTTTGCAACTGCAAAATAATTCAGCCTTAGGTGTTGATGTTAACCCAGAAGCATATATTCATGCACTCTATGTGTCGAAATTTTAAATAATTTGGTTGTCTAAAACTTTGGGGATGATACATTGGTAAGTACATTAATAACTACAGTAGAGTCAAACCTGAGAACATCATGAAGTTGAAACGCTATATACATAATGGATTGAGCATTTACCAAACCAAGTACTGTGTGACCACGTTTCGTGGCTTGCCACACCTATCCTGCATAATATTCAATCGTCCGGTAGTGGGTAAAACAACATCATTACGTCAGAGATCGCAACAAACCCATTAATATTACAGAATTGCATCTAAACTTGCAAAAGCATATCAATATCTGTTGTTGTAGTTTCAACAAAATATCGATAAAGAGAAACAAAAACAGATACAAGTTTGATCCAACGAAAAAAAATTTTTTTTTTGACCTAACATCTTGGGACTCCCTCATGGTATGAACGCTAAATTTGGTTTGTGGACGTTTCATAAACTTTAACGGCAAAAAATTTTTGACTTTTGGTTGCCTTACTGATGACGTACTCTTTAATTATAACAAGCCGGCGAGGCCGAAGTGGGCGGAGAGCGCCATAACGTGCACAATATGCGACCGGGTTCTATAGGACACAGACGAGCATTGGACTTGGATTGGACCGGATCAAGACTACAGCGATTTTTTGGATTTGGATTGGATCTAGACTGTAAATCGCTTTAACAGTTTAGGATCAGGAAAGGATTGAACTGATTAATGGAGAAGAATTGCATAATTTTTGTTGTTGAAAAGCTGTATTTTGTTAATTTTTTGGATTTAATTTGAAGTTGGATTCCACATTTAAAAAAATTTTTGGACAATGTCTGGTCTTGGACTGATTCATAAATATTCAAAACTGGATCCGGATCGTAAAACGTGACAGTCCGCTCACCTCTGCTACAGGACAGGATTTTGTTAATGTCAGAATCCCCATCCATGGGGATTGGGGGGGCAGTGACGCCAAATTTTGTTGTGCCCAGAAAACTTTGTTTTAAACACATAGTAATAAAAACAAAAATCTTACCCACCTGAAAATGTGTTTGCCCCCCAAACCTTAAAACTTGGCTACGGGCCTGTGTCAGAAACGCTTCGTACTATCGTGCGCACTTACCACGGAAAATGGGCGCCACTCAACGGAATCGGGAACAAAGGACCGCCGAGACCACCGCCAAGCGCGCCGCGAAGCACCCTGCAACATAATAACGAAGATGAACGCAGGTCAGATGACTGACCGACCGCGATTCTTGTTATAAGACAGCAAAAATAAGAAAATGAAGCCAGATTCGCTGATTAATTATCCTGGTAAGCGGTAGGTACAGGATAGTTTAAGCGCATCTCGACCTGCTCTTTGCGTTTTGCGCATACACAATGCAAAACTTGTGCACTGATCATGGATCAAAGCGGATGAATTTCAGCGCAATATTAAAGGATTTCGCAGGATTAAGCAACTTTCAAGTTTACGCAAAACCTAAATACCGGTCGTACGATTTGAAAAGCTTGCTCTATAGACGCTTATCCCGGTCGAACAACAATAAACACATACAAAAAGCAACGGACGTTTACATTTAAAAAATCATGTGAGTGAGGCTCTGACGCTTGCTTGTTTGTGACGCGATCAGAGTCAGGTTATGACGGAAGCACCGCAGCGTCTTGTGCTGTGGTCAGGAGCCTACAGTTGATGTAGGCGGGGTAGAATTACTTCAGTGGAAACCGGCCCACGCAAACTGTTCTTTCCAGCATATGCAGCAACCCAAGGTTTATTCCCACAAATCCCGTTGGCTTAAAAAGAGCGCTTGCGGGGAAAGCGCGCGCAGGAGCTTAATCAGTGCCAAGTCGTGCACAAATGGGAGTGCGTTCCCATCGTCATAAAGCAGAGCGGGTCGAACGCCTGGTTGATACCGCGGAATCGCGACGTGTGAGCTCAAGGTTACGACGTTGACGAAGCGGCGGGGCTTTCCAAACAGACGTAACATTTAAGCAGAGGTTCTCTGCTTGGAGTGTACAGAGTTATCTGAGCGTCACCTGGCATAATTGAGATTTCACTGAAATAACTAACGTTTCTTTTTTATGAATTTGTCACAACATGGGCAAACTCCGCTACAACTTAACCGAATAGGTAGATATTAGCCTTACCGAGTAATTTCAACAAACATTACGATACAACCGAATCGACACAGAAGCGGTTCAGCTCTAAATGCGCTAATTATTTACTTTACAATACTTCCTGCAACGATAGGTCAAATCCAGCATTCTTTCGAGGCGATATACGCAATGATTAAAATGACATATTTTCAAAGAAAATCAAACCCTTTTAGGATGGTGCATGCAATGATTTTGACGATAAACAATTTCTAGGACCAGTCTTTACTTCGTACAGTGACTCCAAGGCGTAACGAGGGGGGAAAGGGGGGAACAATTCCCCGGGCGTCGAAAACTTCCAACAAAGTCGCAAGTACTTTCTTCAATACAGTACATTTGCTTCTGAAAGACCTCAGGTTCGCACGTGGGGGAGCCAAACTTGCTTCTTGCCCCGGGCGCCATCTAACCTCGTTGCGCCCCAGTAACTCACTTCCGTTTTGAAACGAGACCCGTAGTTTCTACGATGCTCCACAAAATTTTAACCCGCTCCATTTTGAAAAAGCGACCTCACGTACCCAAATGCCAAGTTTTAAACGGGCCTCCGGAATTACACTGCGTGCGACACCAAAGTTTCATGAAATGTTAAAAAAGAGGCGACGCGACGACTGGCAGCGGTCTTCCGTCAGACGAAAAGAACAGGTGTGATGCGTCCTCTCACTCGACCATATCGGGTTCATTCCACGCTACCCTGGAAACTATTTATTTAAAAAACTATGTACGGTATAGAAAATATTTATTCGCGGTTTGTCCGTGAATATCATCCCTAACAGCAGTGAAAAGAAAAAAAGAGTAAAAAAGTCAACACGAACGACGAGCTGCTAAAAACTGTTGTCAAGGAAACAGTTTTTGGCACGGCAAGCGATCACGATCGTGATACAAATCCTCATGATCACGACGCGGCTGTTCACGATCGTGACGAGTAATTACGGTTGGAAAGCGGCGGACCTACACTCACTCGTGCACGAAGACCTCGGGCTGGGCCGGTGCCTCGTTCAGTCCTGGCACGCGGGCTGTCGCTGCGCTGACAAGCGCTTCGCTGGACGACGCTTCAGACGACGAGGGTTGGGTGTTGAAAGGCACTGCGTTGGAACAATGCACCTCGTCAGCGGAACTTGCGCTAACAAAGTACCGCGCTTCGACGTCGCTTAAAAGGGCCAAACCCAAGTCTTACGTCACGGGATAGCAGGACCACGGCGCAGTGGATGTTAAGTGGCAATCCGGTCGAAAGGTCTGGCGATCGATTCACAGCTCTGGACTTGCCACGGCTGGACTGCTGGAAGGACACACCCTCGACAGCAGCACAGTCGAAAAACTCGCCGCAGATTTACGAATTTTTTCGATCGGGTTAAAATGCAAGCAAGACACTTTCAAATGCGCAGTTTGACCTGAAGGTGAGACAAAACGAAACACCAAACCAGTGGCGTAGCCTGGCAAAAATTTACGTGGGTAAATCTTTTGATTTTAAGCGAGCAACAGTGTTTTGTTTGGAGCACCCGCGTCTCACAGCACAAAATGACAAAACATGCTAAAAATTTGAGGGAGGCAGGGCCCCCTTGGCTATGCCTATGTACTAAACAAACGATGGAGAAGCAACTCATCGTTGACAAACCGCGCTGACATACTTGCATCGCTCTGCGTTCGACGACTCGACGGTCTGTATCTGATTCCTACAGCTGTACAACAGAGAAGGAACGTTGATTAGAACCACGTGATGCGTCACCATCACGTAACACGACGGCCCGCATTTACCAAAGCATACACATTCAAAACTTTAGCACTGCCACACGACGTTTATGCAGGCGGTTCTTTAAACTGACACAATTCCTTACCGCCTTCCCTACCACCAGACCCATGGTTTGGAGGGTTCCTGGATCCAACAAGAAGATTCATGAGAACTTGCTGCAAATGAAATGAAAAACAAACAATCGATCATTAAAAAGAGGGGGTTGAAAATTGCAACAGCGTGCCCACGTACAAGGCACGGCATAACAGATTGTGCGTTGCGATCTGAATGTAAGCAGCGTTTGAACAAAGAGCCTTTGTTAGTTTAGCGTTGAACGCCTGCGAGATCCGCTTACGCCGAAACGGCGGTGTTGAGCGAGGCAGCTCGCAAACAAACACTTGCGACAGTAACAAATATACTGAATCTAGCACTGGTGACAAGCCAAACGTAATTGTTGGTCGTTGATATGGTGTTCACTCAGAAATGTTTTCTTGCACGTGTGCTTTGCTTAAAAAGGAACTAGCACAAAAACGCCAACTTTTCCGCTAATTTTTACCATATTTAGACAAGGACGGCCGCTCAATCCCTTTCAGCTTATTTTGCGTGGCATCTTTACTAGTGCTCCCAAAAATGTTTTGTTTCTCGTTTCATGTTTTGCATGTAACGACAAATGTAAAACTTTACGCTGCAAGACGTAATTATAGCAGAAGACATGTCACTAGAGAACTTTACGCATCTCTGTTTGACCTGAATATGTCGTCGTCGTTGCCTATCGCCTAAAATACCGCATATCAGTGACTGGCTTTGCTCCGGCATCGACAGTTTTTGCCATAAAAAAACAACTCAACCTTACGTAGAGAAAATGTTACAAGCCAAATTTTTTAAAGATAACAAGGTGGCTCGAAAAATGCTTGAAGAAAAAACAAGCAAGATTTTGCCTGTGTTTTAAACAAATTGCGTCCGTCTTAATTTCAAGATAGGTCACTAAAAAGAACTGATAGTATGTAAAAGGTTAAAACGACAAGATCACAGCAAAATTATTCGTCCGATACGAGAGGTATAAAACTTGTATACGATTCTGTAGTGAAGAACAGTACAGATTATGATTGCCTTAGAAAAGCCCCTTCAACATCTAGGTTCAAGTGAATGAACCAACGTTGCAAAAAAGATTGGTTGGTTTTCGGTGTTTTTTGAATTTGTATTTTCTACAATTGTTGTAGCAAACAGATATAAAACTACATTTGCCATTTAGTTTTTTAATTCAACCCCACGCAGCAACGCAATACGTCGACTGAACGGACTCGAATTTTTACAAAGAAGAAATCAAAAATTTCGTTAAAAACAACTTATAATAAATCGCTTTTGTGCCTGACATTAGTCCCAACATGTCAAAACCGAAATACCAGTTACGATAATAATAAACAAAGAACAAAAGTTCCATTGTCGCCGTGAATGCGACTTACAGAAACTGCTAAGTCGACAAATGTATTCTTCTCATTTAACAATTTTGATTGTGCTCATTATTACGTCGAGCCTCGCATCGCGTCAAGTACTAAACTGCAGGAATACGACTGCCCGGAAACTTTGCACAGATAATTTTAAGTATGTTCGTGCAACATGTGATTTCATTTCACTTTCAATCGATTTAGCAAACAACAAACCAGCAATGCTCAAAACCTTACATTCGCAATGAAATTTATTCAAAGCTAAAGAACAAGCAAGCCAAATAAGAATGGAAACTTAAGCCAAACTGCTAGGAAGAACAGCCTTTTTTAACAGCTTGCACACGACGAAAAACAGCAGGATACTGGAAGTTTCAACACTTCCTTGCAGAGTTGTCATGATAAACTTCGACTTTGACTTGTATGTTAAGCGTGAGTGACAGCATACTGTTGCTTGAGAAATACAGACAGCATGTTTAAAATTACACAATTTTCAAAATCACAACCTTAATTTTAAAGTTTTTTTTTACAAGTGGTACACGAAACGTATATACTATCTCTTTGCTGAATTAACTATCTTTAACACAAAGCAAGCCTCGCAACACAGGTTAGTGAAGACTAATCCAGTTTGCTAACTAGATGTTGGTAGTAATCAAAGATCAACCTGTCTTATAGAAATTACTCTCCACAAAGATGCCACAGTCGAATCACTCAATTTTTTCATAGGAAATGAATTTCACTTGACTCTACTCATGGTCAGACCTGAAATCTTATTCAAATAGAATCTGTGTGTGCTGTTTCATGAAATGATTAAAATGTCAAGGTAACATTTAAGCAGAATCAACTGCAGTGTTTGTGCGAATTTCAACGTTATCATTCTTTTTTATAGCAAGGTCATCATAACCGTGATGTTAGTACTGTTTGGCATAACAGGTTTTATACGTACAAGAGAATTATCTTCTAAAACTCAAGTGTATAACTCAACAACACGCCAGGAAAATACCCATCTTCAGTAGCCAATGCTCAGCATTACAGTACAAATAGCAGCAGACAAAAACAAGTACAATATATGGTGATATCATACGAAAAAAATTAAAGCGCTTGGCCACATATCTATCATTCTGAACACACAATATTCAGACATGCCCAAACTGTAAAAATTCAATCTCTCATCATTGGCATGTTTCCAGGACTATCGTTGGACATCACTTATTTTGATCAGATTTTGGGAGCAATCGTAAAACACTAACACATAATCAAATTGATCATGATGAAGAAATTTAAACGGAAGAACAGAAAAGAGCAAAACTTATTTTCATAATATAATCTGTGATCAATATTTTTTGCTTTATTCAACTTGGAACAAAAGCTTTTATTACAATAGGATTGTTTGTGGCAGCGACAATTTTGGATGTTCCTTGTAACTAACATGTGAAGCCATGAATTTTTTTAATTACCTCAAATGGATTGTGTCCATGCTGAGCAGTGCTTTGGAAAAGCTGGGCAGAATTACTGTCTTCCATTGCTGAGCTGATACCACTGAACAATTTTATTCAAATGGTTACACATGGTTATCAGAACCAGCTCACAAAAATCAGTAGTTTAATCAGCAATGAGAGACACTAGATCGTTAATATCACAAATAAACAATGGATATAGAAAGGAAACACCAATTCAAAGGATATTCCTAACCTTACCATGGTCTTGTACAGTGATGAGCAAACGTATTGTCTTTGCAAGCCATTCAAATGGCACGTGGGCACTGTCGCAGACTGTTGGGTGCCTCTATCCCTGTGGCTGCTCAACCATTTTTCATGTTTGCAAATAAACAGCTTAAAAGAGTCTTAATTTTTAATGAACTCACTCATATTTTAAGTGTTCTACCTACTGTTTTTCTTGTTCTGAGGTTTGTATGGGACATGGGTCATTCACATGAAGGTTTTGGGATTTTCGGAAACTTCAGCGAAACACTTTGGCCTAGCGGTTGGGCCCTAGGCCAGGTAACATGAGCCAAAATGACCCCAAAACTACTTCACATATGACGTCACTCACAAAAAATCTGCACCCCCAGCCCAAAAAAAATTTTTTTGAGTGCATCTAGAAGACTTTTACATACATCTTTAACATACATCTCAAGTACTGCACTAAATTGTGTCAAAACGGATTAAGTAATTTGCAGTACCAGTCCTGATGTATGAGCATAACACTAAAAAGATTTTTATCTAAAATACGCTGTTATTTGCAGCAGTATTTTAGATAAAAAAGTAAACAGTGCTGCATCAAGGTATAAATCAAAAAGACCACAAAAGAAAGGGTGCAAACACCAGCAAACTATTTTTAAAAGCCACAAAAATTCTCAGTTTTTTCCAAAACCACCTCCAACAGTGGTTTTCAGTGTCAAAATGAAAAATGGCCATGTGACTAATTTTATAATGTGCGCATGATTGCAACCAGGTCCTAAGCATCATGCTCAGCTAGTGAAAAGGAGTAATATAGAAGTAATACAGTAGCTTAAAATTTGAGCTTAGCTGTTGTTACAACATGAACTAAAATGAGCTGGAGTAAAATATTAATAAAAACCTTGACAACATTAGTTTCTTTGTAAGCTGTACAGAAATTTGCTATTAGGCATGAATTAAACTCTGCCCAAATTGAAAACAACTCATACATTTGATGCTGCAACTTTACAACAGAAACATATTTTGACATTACAACTTGGGTACCAGTACAGATGCATGCTTCAATTGTTTTACAAATCTTGCAATATATTCACTGAAGAGTAAACTGAACAGAATTTCAAAGACACAGTTTTGGTGAACAAGAAAAATGTAGATAGACAAAAACACAAAAAATTAAGCCTTGTACACAACCCAGTTAACCTAGATTGCATGTCAGCTCATGTCATAATTATATGTGACAATGCTCAGTTATATAGTACAGAAATTTAAAGAATATTTTAAAAAACTACACATTTTTTAACAAAAACATTATTTTGAAAGATCAATTGAAATCCTTGCAAGTTAATATGGCACAGGATGGAAAAAACAAAAAAGTTGTGAAGCAGTAACAATTGTTTTAATTAGTATGGTTAAAAATTATTGGGGCTAAGAATTAACTAAAAATTGGTGAATTCACCTATTGTTCTCTTCTGTAATGCGTTCCACAAATCCACCTTGACAATTTGGACAAAGAACTTCCTGAAGAACAAAATAAGTAAATATGGCTTTTGCTGACAACCAAGATGCAAATGAAACACTAGACAGGGCAGCAAAAGTCGATTATATGGGCTGCACTTAGCACATTCACTGCTGGTGTATGATACATTTGTACTTTGAAATCCTGCATTGCCCATTAATTTTTTGCCATTTTGTAACTCCATAACTTGCCAGGCAATTGAGCTAGAGAACTGTTCAAACACTTCAAAGATGTGGAAGGTCTTCTGTTTGGCATTTTAAAAAATTGCACAGTTTTATTTTTCATTTTTTGTGGGTGACATGATAAGTGGGGTAGGTTTTAAGGCTTTTGGCTCAGGTTACCTGGCCCTGGGCACAAACCACTAAAAGGAATTTTTGACTCAAGTTCTTATTGGAAACTATGCTATAATCTGAGTCTTTTGAGCCTTTGATTGGCTCTCTAGTGTTTCTGGTCCAAAAGTTAGCCCTATAACCACAAATTACTTAATTAATCCCTTAAATAATTAAGATACCATATCTTTTAGGCATTGCAACAGCTATCTAGCTCAATCATCTGGCGAGTTATGGTGGTGCAAAGTGATGGTAGAAAAGTGGCTCAAACAGGCCTTTAGATGAATCGAGCTGCTGCTGAAGGTATTAAAAACACTATTTAACATTTTGACATCCACGTTATTTCAAGCGTTTCCCAAAAAAACAGCTCAATCGCACGTGGCTTTGCGCGGGAATATCTCCGCTCCTGTACAGGTTACGGACCTGGTCGAAGTGTCAAAAGACACGGCAAGTCTTGTAGTTTGCACTCGAAAAAATTTTTTTCTTGGGGGGTGTGGGTTTTGTGTGAATAGCGTCATAAGTGGAGGACTTTTAGGCCACCTTGGCCCACTTCACCTGGCCCTGGGCGCCAAGCGTTAGATGGTAGCATTTCGCTGAAGTTTTTATTGGAAACTAGGCTACAATCCGAGTCTTTTGATACTTTGGATGACCTGCTGGGGTTTCGGGTTCAAAAGTTATGATCTAAGTT
>JGI24158J21664_10000685_pt1 | contig 33233 bp, 13 predicted proteins | sample Ectturendosymbi3_FD_21664 | JGI IMG/M metagenome (IMG submission 21664)
TGCAGTGAAGATTGCCAATGTGGAAGGTTAAGCTATATGCTATGTATTAAATTGCCTCCTTTCCCTCTAATTACTTGAGACTTGACATATTTGCGGCAATGTAATACTTTAGATCGTAACCCGATATTTTACTCTTTTTCAAGATTGATTGCCATTGTGGCCAACACAAATGCAAACGTCAATGCTTGAGAAGAACAGATCTTAACTATTAGGATGATCGTGTTGGAAGAATAAGTTTAGAACGTATATAAAAACTTGAATATGAAGATTCTGAACAACACCTTCCACGCGTGGTGGCATGAACAGCAATTTTTGGGAGGATTTTGTTGTAATTACCCAATATTTTTCAACACAATAAATATTACCCTTGTTCACATGTAGCTGTGCAGAATATTTATTGCTAGTTGAGGGCGTACAGCTTTGAACCCCGGTAATTGGTAGTAGGTCTAATTAGGCATGCAGAAACCTTGATTAGTTTACAATGGCACGTTTTAGTCTTAACATTAAGACTTGCTGTTTATACGTTGTTTGGAAAACAAGGTCAAATTTGGGCAAACATTTTTTGCATCCCCAAAAACATGCACTTCCGTACACCTACGGGGAAGATTTTTTGTTTTTGAAAGCATTCATTGCCCTCAACTCTTACTACCCTCCTGCCCTACCGCTGTTCCAGCATCCCTGGAAGTGAGGGAAAAATTTTTCGTTGTGGTCGCTACTTTGTATCTGATGCCGGCGTGAAATGCTTTTAGAATTTAAATCGCTTCAGGTGAAACTGCTGCAACACTTAGTGAAAATAACTACATACTCCATCAGGCGCGCAGCCAGGGGGTATTCGGGGACATTGACCCCCAAACATTTTTGTGCCCTCCCCAATTGTGTTCTGCCCAGAAAAATATGTTGTAAACATATAAGCAAAAGAAGAATCTTTCCCCTCTAAAATGTATTTTGACCCACCAAACCTAAAACCTGGCTGTGGGCCTGTACTCCAAGTAAGATATGACCCACATTTGTCTGATATGGCTCGTTTTTCTGAAGAATTCCGGTTTTCAATCACGAAAATATGGTATGCCTAAGTAAGAAGAGTGTGTGTAGAATAATATGCATGTTGTGTCAACAAACTTCGCCAAACGTTGGTTTGGACACGTGAATATGACGTCATATTGTGATGTCACAAACAGCGTATACCCAATAACAATGACCACTATACACCACTCCTCGATACTAGAATTTTGTAAGGGGCATACAATCAAGCAGTCGCTCCAGGCATCACTAGACATATGCACGCCACTGGCAGTCAGGGGCGTAACGAGGTGAGACGGCGCCCGGAGCAAGAAGCAAGTTTGGCGCCCCATGTTCGAACCTGAGGTCTTTCGGAAGGAAATTTACTGTATTGAAGAAAGTACTTGTAAAATTGTTGGGACTTTTTGGCGACCCAGCAGACATTTGGCGCCTCCATAATGATTCGGCGCCCGGGGAATTATGCCCCCTATCGTGACGCCCCTTCTGGCAGTATTTTATAATTTTTTTCAAGTGCAAAGTGCAAGCATGACATAGTTTCGGTTTGTGTTGAATTTGCTCATAATTGAACAAGGGCGAGACGTTAGGTGTACATAAACTACATTTAACAACATACGTACCTGTGACGTACTTGGCATATTCGCCTTTGTAAAAATTTGACCCTGACTACGACCAAAGTGACTTCTTAGGCGGGAAGTTTTAGGTCAGCCTTCTGAATAAAAAAGCAGTATTACTTACAGGTATACAAAAGAGCACAAATATACAAAAGAACAAACTTTGATACTTAACAACTTGCATCAACGAAACTTACCAACTGGTTACAGTATTGCTCGTTGAACTTCGTAGGCTTCTTTGCAAATCGTTGGTGTGAAGAATTTGTACTGGCAAGTGGCAACCTGTGTTTTCTGCTCCAAAATTAAAACTTTTGCATCCAAGTCCCGGGAATCGGAACATTCCAAACTCAGGAATGACACATGAAAAGTTAGGAGCACCAACTATGAACCAAACCATGTGGATAAAATGTATGCGTCATTTTGTGAATTATAATGTGTATTTTTTAGTGTTGTTGTATCCAGGGCCAGCCCTAGCAGGTGCGGGGCCCAATGCAAGACCTAGGCGCGGGACCCCTCTGAGCCGTAGTTTTATGACGTCATCGTGTTCAGTCAGCCGTGCTATGCGACCATGATAGGACGCACATATAACGTCTTAGCATCAGAATTGAGAATATTTGCTAACGTTCCATAATAGAGGAAATTCATCGCTAGTTCTAACGAGAGCGTTGTTTGTTAACAATGAGATTTATAAGCCATTTGTACTGAATTCTCGGGCGCAAGGGATATCTGGGAAAAATGAACAATCTACCTAAACACCATGGCGCAGGGCCCCGGAGGTGCGGCGATCCCAGAGGCACGGGGCCCAATGCGGCCGGATCGGCTTAAGGCCGGCCCTGGTTGTATCGTATCGCGGTTTTTGACTGCACTTAAGTTCAAAGAGGTTGTTTGTCAATGTAATAAAGCATGCATTTGAGATGGTCGTCGCTTTTACGTTTTCCGCATATATTTTGATCTCACAAATGGTGTGACCATCACAAATTTCCCAGGTAGTGGAAAAGTTGCAACAAGTTGTCTCAAAGACAACTAAAGTATGAAATAGCCTACATGCAGCTGTTTATAAAAAAGTGCTTTAGCCTCGAATTTTTAAGAACAGGACTATTTCAAGAGGGAGATGTTATCCTACTCATAAGCCCTCGCGTAATTCCACTGAAATACTAATGCGCACTGGATGATGGGCTATTACACTGGTGACGTGTCCAAAGACTGCGGAGAAACATTAGCTGAGATGCGAAACTATTTGCAAATTTACGACGTTTTACGACCTTGTGAAAACAAGACGCTTTGACTGAAATTGATCGTAAAAAGCTATCACTGCCTCACTCATCGTTGAAAATGAAAGCCGCTATTTGCGACGATAAATATCACATACGTAGTTGGTATCATTCGACAAACCCGTTTTCGTGAGTTCTCCAGCAGACAGGGAAGCTCTGAACAAGAACTGCTGACATGAGTCAAGACGAAATGTCTGTTGCAAAAACACCTATCATGTACGAAGGTAAGCTATGGATCAGTAGTTTGCCTCTAAGTTAATTGTCTAAACCGTGAACTCAGATGTTGATAATTTTTCGACAAAACTGCTGAATGTTGTTTGAACAATTTGTAGGCTTATACTCAAACAAAGGTGTGAAAAATATGTTTTCGCATTTAAGTTGATGTGAATCATTTTTGTTGAAACAATTCTAAGCAACGCTGAGGCTCGTCAGTATTAAAGTTCAGTGACAATTTAGCTTTAAGCTGTTGTAAAGTTCTTGGAAAGCGCTTAGACCAAACTGCAGAATGGCGCAGTTTCGATTGTTGTAGCAGCACCCGAATTTTTTTGATTTAAAATTGAACAAGTTGCCGAATCGGTGATTAACAGTAGCGTAGCCAGCCTAATATTTGGGAAAGGCAAATTTTGTCTTGCTGAGTCATTCTCCAGATAGTAAATTTTCGCGGCCCCACTTGCGAGGTGTTCTAGAACTCGAAAACCACAATAGATTGTGGAAGATGTGCAGGTTGCTGAGAGGTTGTGACCGATGTTAGCCACAGTTATTCGGCCGCAGCAAGTAAGCCACAAATACCAGTAACTGAGCACCTACCGCCAGGGCCTCTGAGAGAAATTTTACCAGGGGGTATGAAAAACGAATCCGGGCCCCTGTCTTCTGGATCCCTCGTCAAAACTTGTACATATCAGAAATATACATAAAACCGCTAACATGCTAAGATTTAAAGATTAATCGTACTGCAAACTGGCTTACACTAGTAATTTTGGGCTTGATTACAGAAAAAAACTTAGCTTGCGTACTTTCATCCTCCCGACCCCAGTACCTATACCAGGCTCGGGTACGATGTATTTCTTGCAACCTCTCTCGTAGGCCCTACCTGTCGTTCAGTCCTTTTGTGAAGTATAGACATTAAACAGTTGATGTTCTCATTTACACAACGCAAGTGAACAATGCGTGCTTGAAAACACAATAAGCTATTGTGTCGCAGTGAAATTCAAAAAATGAGAAAGCAATATCGATCTTTACAAGGCTCTGCCTTAGCGTAAAGGCTACGCCTGCTTTTAATGAACATGTGATGAATGATTAACGCAGTGGTGGATCGTGACTGCGTGACTCGTGGGGGTGCTGCAACTCCTCCCAACAAAGATTTTGTAAAGACTAAAAAGCATTAGGTTTTCCACGGCGGCTCAGACTGTTATGACGTATGACATTATTCTTCCTATGATCCAGTTGTGAGACTTCTGTTTATTGCTCTCTTGCAGTGACATGCTATGGGGTGAATGACTGGTGTAGCACTGGTGTATCTTTGAAGTTATATGCACAGATTAATCCGACTCAAGCAGCAACATTCAGCTCGTTGTTTGCTGATCCACTGCACTCTGACATTATTTCTCACACGCATAACATTCCCTTCACAGTCGGTCAATGAAAAAAGAACCTTTGATGTTCACCACAGTGGTGGTCTTGAAAAACGCCACAGCCCAGTCGCATTCACTCAATAGTCGTATATCGAGAACAGAAGCACCCGTAGGTGATCATATCACACATCCGTGTGAGAGAAAGAAGTGCTTTATCACTTAGGACAGTGGTGGACAATTAATTTGGCTCGTGGGCCACTTCTGGAAGGCCGCGTTTAGCGGAGGTCAGTACCATTTAATGAAAATGAAACCAAGTCTCTGACAAGTTAGCCTCAGCACTAAGTTGGAGGAAGTTTCAGATTTAAAGAGTTTTTTCTGAATGCTTTCGCAGGCCACTGAAAACGCTGTGGCGGGTCACATGTGGCCTCACCCCTGACTTAGGACAAGCAATTGTTTTCCTGGAAATACTTAACACAGTTATTTGACGTCACTCACTTATGCGGTGATCTGCGGTGATCCTAATTTGAGGTTGAGAAAACATTAAGTCAAGCATGTGGTCAAGGCGCATTATGAGACGCAACTCAAGTACTGTACTTTCCAACAATCAAACCAAAAATCACCTTGCATTGCAAATCCGAACAACTCCATATGCAACATCACCTCATGGAAAATTTTCAACTTCTTGTTGTATTAAAGCCAGTACACACATTAAAAATTACCACCTTCAAACTGAAGGCTACAGCCTACTGATAACAGAAGAAACTTTGTGCAAACAGGCACGACACCGTGTCTATTTCATTCATATTTTTTAACTTTACTTTTCCGCTGTCTAGTATAAAAATACATACCAAATGTAATCACTGCAACAAAGCCTCATTACCAGTTTAATACAGTGTGTCATACAACAGTCGATCGTAAAGCTTCAGTGCCTACAAATTAAGCACGCTGCCTCTCATCAGCAATAGGGTGAAAAAAGTGATTCTGCTGCTAGTCAAAGGCCAATGCACTTGCCAGCCCGGCGCTGCGGAAACCACAGCTCCTGCTAGCAGTACCAGGTTGACTGTGTTTGATCGACAGGCCACAACCCTTCGAGTACTTTCCTATAGCGACACCGGCGCTGCAAGCGCTCACAGCCCCAGACAGACATTTGTCATCTGCAGTGCTTCCCACACAAAACCATAGAGACGTCTAATTAGGCCCGTAACCAACTTAGGACCCCAGGAGGGNCGAAGAGTTTTCCGAGAGGGGCCCAATTTTTGAACTATGTCCAACACGTTTCTCCAGGGNGGGCGAAGAATTTTCTAGGAGGGATTCACCCCCCTCCACCCCTCAAATTTGCTTACAAGAATTTAAAATGAAAGAAGATCATGATTCNTGCCTATTTAAAGATATAAGGATGTGCGAAGCATCTTGAAGACCACAGTCAAACACCCACAAACTGAAATGTGTCTTGTTTTTCATTCTCGATTATGAGACTCGCTTTTTCTGCTTGTCGCCGCCTTTCTCATCATTACTTTTTCTACTTTTTTGCTTTCTTTACATAGGCTATGCATGTACTCGTACAAATCCGACATGTTTCGTCAAATTTTCTTCCCTTTTGGTTTTTAGTCTCCGGTAAGCCCACCGCATGGCATTTCAATAGTTTACTCACTCCGGGAGATCAAATGAAAAAATTATGGGATGTGACAGCGGCATACACACTTTACAGATGTAAACATTTGTCTATGTTAATATTTTGTGTAGTATCCCCCCCGTTAATATTTTGTGTAGTACCCCCGGAATATTTTGTGTAGTATCACTCTCATCTTTACTTAAAATAAAAAAATATATATATACTGCATATAGCAGGATAAAATAATAAATCTGATAATACAATCTTATTGATGTAAAGAACGTTTCATTGTTCACTTCACGTTTCAGTAGTGGTTTATATCCTCTCAGAATATATAAAAGGCTTCAAACGTTTACTCTGTCGGCACTTGCGCGGGGTCGTCTCTAGGTGTGGGGACCCATTTTGAAAAAATTGGTGAAATAAGCTTAAAATTGACTGTGGTTAGTAGCGTTTGACTTGTAGCCTTCATTCTCATTGTGACCTGCACACTTGGTCTAGTTGCTGGGATTCTTCGAATTACACGTGCACTGTGCGCCTTAGTTCGTTACCAACAGAACCATAGACAGAAGGTCTTCAATTGGGGGACTACGTTTGCGCAGGGTAGCTTGACTTTCTAAAATTTGACAAAAAATCCACTGGTTTGGTTTATAGTGTTTCACATTTCAATTTGGAGAGGCTTGGAGCTTAGTTTGGTGAGGCTAAGGCCATCAAAGTCCCAGTGGCGACGTCACTAGTTACCAACAAATGTCTATTTCGAAAACTACAAATAAAAGCTGTAGGTTTTCTATAGGCTTTCACGGAACTGTTTCGAAAACTGTATTAACAAACCATACCAGGTGGGTCATAAGCCTTTTTAATACTCAACAGTGATCACAACGCCTTAAGTTCGACGGTAATGGTATTGAACAACTCTTCAGTACAGTCATTGCCAAGTTGTATAACAGCTTCGCTCAACGCCCCTTTTAACAAAAGCCCTCACCACAATCACATCTAAACATATCGTTTACCCTTGCGTTAGGTTTTCAGACTAAGGTTCTTGCCTCAAATTCATGAAATGAGAGAGCAACACCTTTTCTAAGTTTTTGTTGTTGAAATGAATTTTTCTATGACTGCAAATGTTCAGCATACCGTTGAACAAAGGAGACTTTTACGAATCTCACACTGCCTTTCGGCTGACTGTGATTCACTCTACTTGCAGTTCAAACCTACAATCTGATCTCAAAGTTACCCACACAAACAAACCGCAATTTCACTGCCCCGCTTCAAGAACGTCATTTTCCGACGCCATTACGTCATGCAGAAAAACAGCAGTTGTACTGAAACCGAGCAACGTTCTCGTTGCAGAGTTCTTCACTTCAACCACCAAAATTTAATGTTCATAAGCCCACTTAATGCCTAAGCTACCAGCTATTGCCTTTTATTGAAAGACATCCCACTGAAAATTAAAAAATAACATGAGATGTGCCAAGAAATGTTTTTTTATAACTTTGCTGACGGCAACTAGGGGCAGGCCAACGCCAGAAATACGCTTCTTACCAGAGCAGTTACGGTGAACGCTCTTGCCCTAGGAGCGCAACGGCAATTCACTCAGTGTTGTGGATCAAACACCCAAGCTTTCAATAGAGAGGTGGACACAACCTCTGAGCTACCGCCGCTCCAGCGAAATCTTCGTCGCCAATGCCTAGGTGTCAAGTGATGTTATGATGTGCCGTTCGAGCGTTACTGACCAACCAACGATAAGAGAAAAAGGATGAAGCTAGCCTTGATTATTTACCGTGATTTCATGCAAAAACGTTTTATCAGATTTTGAGAGGAGGGGCAATAAAAACCGAGAATTACTGGAGCCCTAATATTTGCTAATCTGCGGTCGAATGTCATCTCTTTCCTGTGTTCAAAGGACGCTTGACTGGGTTGGCGGAAATATCTGGAGAGGAAGGTGTAGGGACTGGGGCGCAATTGTCCCCCAAATAAATGTGTTAAAAAGGCCCTGATTTCAAGACAAACACTGCGGCTCTTTAGCGCATTGGATTTGACCCAGACTTTTGAGTAAACATTTCACCAATTTACTTACTCCATAACCACATGTCGTTTTTTATTAGGCTAGCGTAACAGTCTAGGCCTTCTAAACACAAAAACTGAAAAGACTTCGAACTTTCAAAACTTTTAAAAATTAATTTAAAAATAACAAAGAAGAGTTAGAACTTTTAAACTCCTTTCAAAAATTAATTATTAATCAGCAAAGTGCCGTCCCCCGGAAGGTGTCGCCCGGGGCCCAGGCCCCCCCTTGCTACGCCACTGGAAGAGACGACACATTGTCAACTCTTCTTGTTAATGCAAATTTAAATTACAAAGTGAAACAACAAACTGACCTAAAAACAAAACTGACCGTGAAAACAGGAGTGCTGCAGTTCCGCAGTGCCTACACACGAGCCGCCACTGCGTTAAAACCTAGTCGACATTGCTGCACCCAGCGGCACAACATTCATCACAAAGTGAAAATAATTGCGCTCACTGAAAGCGAAACAACTTTCGAAACAACGCACACGTAAGTAGGAAAAATCTAGATTCTAGAAAACCAATGCGCGAAAACGCTGTCAGCATGCCCGTGGGTCTCGGAAGAATTTTTCCAGGGGGAAGCACTAGGTGACATTCCCAAAATTTTTCTAGGGGGGTCAAAAGTAATGAAATTTGTTTTTTCCCACTCGAAACTACGAAAACAACCTTTTCTGCTGAAATTTAAAAAATCCAGGGGGGCAAGGCCCTCTGCCCCCCTTCCGACGCCCACGAGCATGCCGTTTGATATTTGAAACTTTGAACAATTCAAGATCACAGGAAATAACGCTATCAATTTTAAAAAATGGTACATTAGCAAGTATAGGCCGCATTTCTCGCTCGTTTTCCTTCCGCGCGACGATAACACGTGGTTGTTTTGCAGAGCTTCTTAAATGGAACACCAACATGTTGATCGCATGCATCGTCTTCATCGTGCTTGGAATACTTCTGACAGTGTAAGAGCAATAGTTGTTTCTCAGGAGATTCACAGTTAGAAAGCTCGTTTATACAAAGCATATGCAAAAAAATAAACTACTTTGTTTAATGATCACGAAAAGTAGCAAAGTTATCGCTTGGTACAAACTCAGCTCTTTATAAGACCCCATCGGAAGAGGCTGCCACTCAAAGAAAATGACTACTTTCGAAAGGAACGCAAAAAGAAGTGTTTTGATACAGTGTTTTTACAATTTGTTTAACACCATCACCTCAAAGATTCTCCGTTTAACAATATTAAATACGCTAAACGTAGGAAAAAACGTAAATTTGCTAATATTCACGAACAATGAGTTTTGTCTGTCAGATCTGTAGTAGACACGAGTTGTAAAACAAAACCCACGAACAAAGAGCGCGTTTTCCTCCTCTGCCTGATCACAGCACGAGTCAATACTTTTATTTTTTAGAAATTTTGGCTGGCTTACTACTGTAACAGATTGAACATCAGCAATGTGTGAATACCAATCTTGTCTTATTCAAATGGAACCGCACAGACATGTGCACTTTACCGCCAATGCAAAACGACAAGCAATCGAAACATTTATCCAAGTTAACGCACACTCTCGCGTAGATTGTTCGAAATGCGCCAGAGGAAATTGAAGCAGCATTTGATGAAGAAAGCAGAATCAGAGACGACAGGTTATGAGAAAATACATGAAACAGCGACGGTGTCATAAGCTTCATTCTCGTCTTGTCAAGCCCGGCAAACAATATTCGGAACAGTCCGAAAACTCTTCAGTGCAACTGCTGTTGATAATATGCTCTCTAATGTGTTGAGCATGTGTGAGGCACGCATCAAGACTTTTATGGCATTGATTCATTGGATCTACCTTGAAAGTACAACCTGAAGATGACAAAACAATTGTAAACAGGCTTATTGCAAACACTATGATATTAAATTCTGCATCATTTTAATGCTGTTTTTTTTCGAAATAAAATTAAATAGTACCTTAAATTCAAACTCTGATGAAAATTCTGAAAAATATGTAATTTTCGCGGCTGTTTCTAGCTTGTGTCTAGGAAACAAGCATAAAGCAGCAAAAATCTGCAATACAAGGCCGTAGTTCAAAACCCAAGATTGAAAGCACGGTGTATTGTGCTGGTATACAGGATAAGATAATATCTGTGTGAAAGAATTAGACCAAAAAAGTTCAATGGAAGGTAACGAATGCAAAGGCAAAGGCCGAAAAGTATTAAATGGGTAAAAATCGAAGAGAAAAACAATTGAACCAAAACTCTTGATGATCCAATCTCTTGATTTCACCTAAATGGTTAAAACTCCTATTACAGCCATGCACCGTCCTTACATTATACCAAAAACGAAAAATGTGAAAGCTTGGCTTTGTGGGAGGGTTGCAGCAGGTCTAACAAAACATTTTAACCAACTCTGCGTATTCTGTGATTCGAGTGGTTTTAAGTTTTTATTTATGTTCAAAAGAACTTTCTTTCCTTATTTCAACACTGTCAGCTTATGCATAGGCGAATGAGGCGGGAGAGGCNGCTTGTAAGATTTCAGGGCAAACTCTGTTTTCAGGGCAAGTGCAAGTTGCTCAAAAATCCTGAATGATAAAAATATTTAAGTACAGTGAAAAAATTCAGGGCAACTCTGTTTTTCAGGGCAAGCGGAAGTTGCTCAAAAGTCCTGAATGATAAAAGATTTATATTCAATACAGTGAATTCAGGGCAAACCCTGTTTTTCAGGGCAATAGCAAGTTGCTCAAACATCCTGAATGTATAAAGTATATTAAATGCAGTGAACAATTTCAGGGTAAACTCAAGCGCACGTTGCTCAAAAATCCTGAATGATAAAAAATATATGTTCAATACAGTGAATTCAAGGCAAACTCTGTTGTTCAGGGCAAGCGCAAGCTGTTCAAAAATTCTGAACGGTGCAAAAATTTTCAACACAATGTATTCAGTATATATTCAGTTGGGGGTGATCCGTGTAATTTGGGCAAGTGTAGTGTTTAGTCTGGACCAAAGTCGTGTTACCGCAAAGTTCTTACTTCAAATTTGTTAAACTTTAATTACCGTAAAGTTTCTAATCTGGGAGAACACAACACGCAAGGAACTTCACCCCCTTGTGTTAACAAGCAAGGTAACTACAGAATTTGCCTATAACGGCATCTCTAGGGGATTACATAAAGAACGTTATTGCCGAATTGACGTTATAAGCGAATTGAAATGCATGTAAAAGATGCCACTGAGACCGAAAAATATGTAACGTTATAGTCGAATTGACGTGACAGACGAAGCCGTTACAAACGAATTCAACTTTATAGTACAGATTTACAAGAGGTTTCAGGCCCCATGCGGATTAAAGTCAAAAGGTTAGTTTCAGGGCAAATTGTTTATTTTTAGGGCAAATGTTATTTTCAGGGCAAATTTTTTCCGCTCCCCAGTAAAATGCCTTCCCGTACGCCTGAGCTTATGCATGTTTCTTTAATTGAAGATAACCGCCTTTAACTAAAAAAGATTTATGTCGTCATGTAAAAAGATGAGCTGATCTTGTACTATCGCAAACAGACTTATCTGCAGCTTGTGTTTTGTATTGATATCTTCTTTTTCATGCATTTGAGCCAAATATGTTCAGCGCAGTCGTAACCAAATCTGACTTAAACAATTTCACTACTGCCGCGAAAGTGCAAAATCAATTGTTCTGTTACATAGTAAAGATAAACAATTTTTACCTGCAAAAAAGAAGCTGGCTTTAGTTTTTTACTATATTAATCAATTCTTGGTTTTGAAATACTTGACATCAACGAAAAATCAGTGAACGGCTGAATAATGTCTTGAAATTCTGATCGGGATAGAAAACCTTTACTTACGTCAAAATTAGGCTTACTCTTCTGAATTTCGTAAAAAATGCTCGCACCACCGTTTTGACTCCTCCAGATGAAACAAGCATCATTTGCAGTGCGACTTGTAGCCAGTGTCGTGCTTTCTCTATAAAAGGTGATTTTCTCAAGAGCTAAAAGCCGTTACGTTACTTTCGGTTGTTTGCACGAAAATGTTTATATCTGCCGATAATGGCAAGGTGTACTGCTTTAGCACAACGTAATCTTTGCTGCCAATCTTTGCTTTTTCTCGCATCGAGAAAAAGGTTGAAACACTCTTTTTCGATGACCCTGAAGAAATCGCCTTTGACTTTTCATTGTGCTACATGTGTTCCTCAGTATGCTGGAACAAAAGCAATTTCGAACTCGAGATTGAAGTCTGTTAAATCGGGCATAAAACGCGGCTATAAGTAGGATAACAGTTCATTAACCGCTTAACAGCAGGTGGTTGCCCAAAAAGGGCTTTCATGTTTCAACGACCTGACGTAATCAGGCATTTTTATCAGAGATCAGCAGGGTCGTTAAAAACCTAAACGCAAGTGTCTTTCCAAGCTGAATCCTGCTCAACCGGTTGTAACTGCAGTGATATCCGTTTTGTTATTTCGCAGTTAAGACTTTTGGCTATGACTTTTTGGCCCATATGATACATTGACTCCGTTGCTATTGTGACAGTGTTCACAATCACGCATATTTGCATATCAGTTGGTGTTTGGAACACATTCCATCTTTTTTATGTCCTGCTTTTGAGAAGTACACATGAGAAGGACATAAAACAGGAGAACGTTTGAAATGAGTCAAACTTGAAAGATTTGCGAAGTCTTATAGATCTAAAATGTTAAGTGAAATCATATCGAATATTTTGAAAAATACCTATTTTCACCATATATAGCAATCGCCCATCGCATCCAACCAAACAACCACCTATCAATACGAGACAAAGCCCATTGCTAAAAGTCGACAATAGTTTCATTGTTTTGTTCGCGTTTTAATGTTTGACATGAACAATATGAATTCTGTTGCTATTTGGTCGCTTACCGCAGTGAATGATGGTTATACGCGCAGCATCTGTGCGCTTGTCGTTACACTTCACTCTTTACTTCATATGTGCTGATGATGAAAACGTTTGTTTTTTGAAACGTAAAAAATGAATATCATTGAAACCATTGCTTGTTGGGTTATTGTTTCTTGTGCAGCATAATTTTTTTTCGCACGTCTGCAGTAATCGGAGCTTGGGACGTTTGTCAACTCTTTCACACAGATGACCGTATCGCTTCGATCAAAGTGCTTTGAAATACTTAGTTCACATGATGCTTCTCGCAAACCTCTTCAGGCATTGATCACAACGCAATTTTCCGTCATACCAATCTTCTTTGAAAGGCTGGTGACAGTATTAAGGCAAAGCTATTGCGCCAAATCATTCTTTAATCTGTTTTTCGCCTTTCTATTGAATGAAGGGGTCGTGATTTGCGTGATGTGACACAACGACAACCCTATGATTAAAAGGCCTTCGTCCCGAGATCAGAGCATTAGTTCTTATGCTGTAAAGAACCAGGATAACAAATACCGTAACATGCTTTACCGTCCGTGTGTTTGCCTGAGCTGAAGCTACTGGCAATGTTGCCGTCTGCTCTCCTCGTTCTGGTCTGCGAAAATCTTTTTTCAAGTGTAGTGATGTACAGATATATCAGTACATTTTGGATACCTAATGAATTCGGCATAAATTCCGTATGGGTGTAAAAGCGGCGTAATCCACTACTCTCAAACGACCTACGAGATTTTGTTAAAAGCTTGCTCCGAAAGTTGTTTGCGCTGGCGTAAGTGTAACTGCGGCCAGTGTCCAAACAACAGAAGCAAACACCTTTACCTAAAATCAGCAAAAACTTGGGCAACATCTATAGTCACTCAGCAAAAGAAACAAAAAAAACTTTCTTACACCTTTTACCTGGTTCGAGGGTATGCATTTTCGCCAAAGCTGACTGAAGATGAAAGTGCTTTTTGATCAAGAAGCTGTTTTTACAGATTGCTTGTTTGCTTGCAATATCACAATTACGTCTGTGTTCAACAGCAGCTGCTTTGCTGGGCACCTTCGCAAATTAAAGATTTTTGTAGATTTTTTAAGGAGTGCGTTTATATTTGTGTGTGTTGTCGTACGCGCGACTGCTTGCAAAATCTTTTGATGTCGTTTTGTCTGCCTCCAAGGAACGCGAATGCCATTTGAGAGCTTACCTGAACAGTGTATACTGTGTGTTTTAAGTCTGTTGCTCCATTTTTCATCCTTCGCCCCGAACTCGGATCTACAGAGCAGGGAGTGGTGATATAAATCACAACTAACTCTTTTGCAAAAGGCATATTGGAAACCATGTGTAAAAGGCCGTCTCATATCGCTAGACAGCAGATCACAGGCAACAACATAGTTCCCTTCACTGAATATACTAAATTTGTTGTGTGCAGAGTGGGCGAGCATACGATGCATGCGTATTGTCGTTTCGCATTTACAGTACCTGTCAACCAACACATGATTGTCAATACAAAAACATTCTTACTGTCTTCAGTTGTAAAACAAGATATGACCAGAACAATGCCGCGTATGGCAGACCGTTTTGGGTAAATCGGGTAATATACGTTTGATAATTGCGGAGTAACACTAAATTCTTTATGCATGGTTCTGTTGCAACCTCTCCGGTGGCGTTGCGTTGAATGTGTGATTCACCACGAATGGGATATGCGCGAAGAACAACGATATATATATGTGGCGCGAATAGCAAATAATAGAGTTATCGCGGCGCGTGAACTCTATTGTTGCTTGCTGCCACGTTGCGAAGCTTTGCGCACATGCCGCTCGGGCTTTTCCGATCGCAACAGTTCCTTTCAAAATTATAGAGATCATTTCACACTACTGTAACATCACATTTTCAATTGCAAAATGAAATTGCAGAGCATTATTTGAATGCACTTCGCAAAATTTCGACAAACCAAGTCTGCTCAACAGCTATTAGTCCTTGTCGTAAACATTTACTTTATTTTCAACAAGGTCAGTAAAAATATAAACTATGTTTTCATCGGTTTTGAAGAGTAAAGCCCTTTAAACGTTTACATAGAGTAGTATCAAATATTTAGTCTCCCCACAAAAGTGACGGAGTTTAATCTCTCAGCAAATTTTTTTAGTAAGACATCAATTTCACGTAATGCGTTTACGCGTCCTTAGTCCTGAAATCTGCAAGAAAATGCTTATGGTTAAAAAGTTTAAAGCTTAATAAATGCTGAAGTTAAAGTAGTAGCAAGTCTTCAATTCTTCATTTTCTGATCAAAATGTACATTAGCAGATTTATAGGTTCGTAGAATAGAAGGAAAAAAGATCATGACTAGCCATTAACATATTTGTTGTCGTTGAATTTTTGTTCAGGGCAAGCATTTTACATTTGGTCTTTGTCTTGTTTTTCGTACAAATATCTAGATAGTTTTTATACATGTTAAAATAAGCCAAGTCAATTCAAGTTTCACACAAATGTTATGGGTTATGGTCAAAACAAAGAGTTCCATGTTAGTACTTTGTTTCAGGATGCAATGCAGCATTCGGTAAGTTTTCTGCGCTTAATTACAGAATGTGCAGGTAAATTCTGCGTAGCTCGCGGAAAACTGCAGACTTTCCTGTATCTTTTGATGACATGATATCCAAGAGAGAATGTCTGCTGGTGCTGAGATCCGATGAGACCAGATGCTGAGATTGTGAACATTTCAGAAAACTATTGATGCATGAAATGCAACGCTGAAATCTGACGGAGAAACAGGTGTATTACTACATTACTTTAGCCCATTGCCAAGTTCTGAATTTTTCAAATTTGATTCTTCACATGAAACTAATGTTCATAAAAGAGCAAACTTCAAGCCGGTAAAGTAATTTTCATTTCAAGTACAATACTAGCTACTGGACTTTATTGTTGTATTAAAATGGTTAAAGTTGGCACTGTTTGCGGAGAATCCCTACGAGAGAGGATGATCGCTTTGAGAAATTCCAAAGTTGCCTGGGCAAGGGATAAGATGACTGAGTTGCCAGTCATCAGTAAAGATCACACTCTGCATTCGGTACGGAAGTCCAAAGCAAGGCGTGACCAGCACATCGGGTCAAGATTTAACTGCGCGATAGCTGACAGAGTGCGAGAAATACTTCCCAGAAGCCTATACTGGTTCCTCGTACTTACACTGATTGCCTTACGTGGCTGAAGAGCTCAGTTTGTCCCTAAAATAAACTAATCGGTCTATAGCTTGGGCCCTGTCAGACGTCACCGCTCTGGGCCAAAGGGGAGCTGAAACTGTAATAGCTATTATAATAGCTAACAGGTATTGAAATTTAGCAATAACTACAGAAAGAGCGAATTTCAGTCCCATCACCTGTTGCAGTTTACAGTCACACCCAGTTCCATGGGCGTCGGAAGGATTTTTTCCAGAGGGGGCACTGAGGGATTTTTCCAAAATTTTTGTAGGGGGGCCAAAAGTGGTGAAATTTGTTTTTTCCCACTCGAAACTAAGAAAACAACATTTTTTGCTGAAATTTCCAAAATCCAGGGGGGCCAATCCCCCCCTTTTCCCCCTTCCGACGCCCATGCTCAGTCCTCGTTCAAGGAAAGTTGATGTCACTTTTTTTTAATGTTCTTTTGGCAATAGTTCTTTGTGGAAAAGTTGGCATCAAATTTGTTTTATCGCAAGTACAGCAAGTTATAGCAAACACAGTTTACCATCCTACATGTTATTTTGTACACCTCGCACAAAACGAACAAATGTTTTAACTGAATGCCATGTAAGTAAAGAAGGGTTGAATGAAGTTCAACAGTTAAAAAAGAAGTCAAAGGAAACGCTGATTCATATCAATGATGAATAACCAACATCATGCGAGTTACAGTTATCTGAATGTAAACCGCTTACAAATGAAAAGCGTATGACGAGAACAATGTACTTATTCTTGCATCAAAGTTCTACTTTTAGTCTCTAACATCCACTGACACATCTGGAATACATGACTGTGCAAAACGTTTTGAATCGATGATAAAAGTTTGAGCAGAGCTGTATGTGACAACTGATATGCGATGCGCAAGTATGCTACATGGGATTTGCACTTGCTACTCACACTTGAAAAAATTTGAAACCAGTGCAACGAAAAGAAAGACTCGTTAAATCTGAACTTGGTTCTGGAAAAAAGGTGAGTGGAGTAGAAGGAAATTAAATTCGAAAAACCTTGAGAATGGTAAAAAGCTGTTTCAAAAGAGATTGGTTACAGCCTGCAAGACCGCTAATGACCGTGTATTCTGACCTCAACGGAGATAGCCTATTTAAAACAAAAAATAATGAGGTTTGCCTTTGCTTACAAGCCTATCTCGAACAATCGATGCTTGTTTTGCAAAGAGCAAATTGGGCGTTTTCGAACTTAAGTGATTTAATATTTTGCACTTTGAGGCAAACGTTTCAAATGATCCTATTTAAATTTTTATGCGTGATAAAAATTAATGTAAATTTACTAACGCTTCTGACCTGCCTACTAAAAAGCATTCACCAATTTTCCAAAAAGAACAACTCATAACCTTTTTTGTACAATCTAAGAAACAGGCAAACCATACGTCTATGGTGCTTGACTGAAAACGTATGCTTGACTCTCAAATAATAGCCATTCCTATAACTAAATCCAATTTGCAGAGAACTTGTCACATGTATTTATAAAGGCAGTGCTTTCACAAAAATAGCTATTAACGCTTGAAAGAACTCTTGATGAGCAAAGAATAATGGACACCCCACCTACAGCGGCATCCTTCGGCAAAGCGTGCATAAGCGTAGTACAAGCATATGCAGACATCTAGATATCCTGGCCTATAGTAATCGTTAAAAAATTGCCTAAAGTAAACCTTATGGCATCAAGTAACCTTTGCATTACTGTGCCTTTTTTCCACGTAAATGCATGTTCACTTGTAAGTAATACTTTGCAATGAAACGAGCACTTCGGTCTGTGTTTCTCAGAAAAGTAAGGAAAAATCTAAACTGCCGACGCCCCCAGCTTACAGAAGCGTGAATCTGTGGAACGGGCGTTTCTGAGCGAAAAGGTGGATTTTTGAGGGAGTGATTGTCTCTGAGACAAAAAGTTGCAGTCTTTTAAAAAAGCCTGTGCCACAGTGCTGCAGCTAGATGGAGAAAGAAATGGCCTGGTCAGCTCTAAAAATACAAACAACATGTCCCACGTTTGGCGAAGTGATACCGCATTTCGTTATATATGTGAGCCTAAGACGGCAGTGGAATGCTGATGCAGTGCGCTCACAGTGAAAAACGTTCAAGCGCACACTCGACAGAAAAAATGCTTGACGGTATATAGGATATAGAAGAGAAAATTGTCATTTTTAGAGAATACCACGTTGTTCAACAACATGTAAACCCTCGAGATTTACCGACTTGCGCATCGAATACATCGTTTCAACCTGGTGCGAGGAGAACAGGATCGTCTTTCGTTTGTCGATTGAATCGTGAAACCATAACTTTTGCAAGAAAGTTTAATTGTGCCTTCTCTCTGCTTTTTTAAAGATTGCAGAACTTCGGAAAATAATTGAAACTACCTGTGATCTATCATAGGTAGCTAAATTTTAGACTGAATGTCTATCAACTTTGGTACACGAAAAGCGGAAGTATTGAAAAGCCTTATAATGAAAATCACGGCCAAAGAAAACGATATAAATGACATATTGCAAACGTTTTGATAACTCCTGTTATCATCATCAGTGCATTGCAAAGTTACCGAAACGTTTGCAATATGTCATTTGTATCTTTTTCTTTGGCCGTGATTTTCATTATAAGGAATGTCTATCATTACAACAAAAAGGGAAAAGAATGCATGTGTTAGTTTTATAACTTTTGCTTGTCAGTACCTTGCCACTACAAGTATGTTTACACATGAAGATTGGACCGCATCGTATTATAATTCCGATTCGGCGCGCGTAGGTTTACAGTCAGACTGTGGACCATGTCAGACCCAGACCATATGAACTTTTTCTTTTGACATTCTGGCTTTGTGCCTGGTGTTTAAATATTAATTCAGATGTGGGATTCAGTCTTCTGTATAATTCGGTCGCCGTGGCTTCAGGCGAAGTGAGGGAGACCGAGGCATACTGGGATATAAAACATTTGCATCACTTTAAATTAGTCTTTGCCTAGAATTTTCGCTCTGATATACTGTAGTGTGTGTGTGTGTGTGTTTGTTTGTTTGTGCTAGAGTATAAGTGTGTCGTAACTTTCGTGGCACTTGGTGCGCGTTGAGCGTTGTTTATAAACATGCCCGGCCTTTGCATATACAAATTTGTTGTGCATTTTCATTTGGCAACAATTACACTGCAGTCGAAAATGGATGATGTACGAAAAAATCAAAAAAAATTATATATATTTTGTATCAAGAAAATCTGAAATTTTGACTTTGATAAAAAGCAGACTTTTGAGTTAAATGAAATTTGCTCCATAAACAGATGTTTTAAACCTTCATTATAACCCCAAGTTGTTAACATTCAGTTTGATTGCATCTATAAATACGTAACTAGCTTTGGATATTCTGAAAGCTGCCTTTCAAGATCACATTATGTTATTGAACCTTTTGAGACACAAACTATGCATTTTTTCAAAAATAATGCACAAGCAAACAAGCCAAGTTTTCGAACAATTGTTTTTAAGAGAGAGACTGCTAGTGTGATAAGGCACAAAACCTCATTAGCCACAAATGCTGATGCATGTGTGAACGGCGTCAATACCTACAAACGATATTAACTCTGCTGATGGCGGTGAGTGCTCGTCACGCATGAGCGCGCTTGTGAACAACTCCATCTGAGCGATAAATCTGTTGTTGCAGTAATTGCGCAAGCTTTTAAAAAGCCTTCCATTAATCTCGATTAATTTTCCTAATGGGAATTAGCACCATACGGCCGTTGAAAACATTTGGAATATGTCATTACGCATTGCGTGGACTCGAAATATATTAAGATGGGCTACTTCTTATAAACTAAACCAAACATCATCTCAGCGGATTTCTATTCATGATGCTGAAGAAAACGTTTATAAAAATTGTATAATAATTTGATGTTCAGTAAATACAATTCTGCTAAGTTCCATACACATAGATTTCCAGGTACGATTACCACAAGTCATATTTCAACCAAATATGTATCAAGGCAAATGTGTTGCTTTAACACCGGAGAGGTGAAATGAATAAAAATCTTGCATCAAACTCATCCTTCAGTGTTTTTTCATGACCTGACGGCATTTCCGTTATAAGAATTAATCAGTGAATATTTTGGTTTAGGTGTTTTTCAAAGATATGAACAAAGTTTGCAAATTTTTTCCAAGTAACCCCAGATTTTTTCAATGTAATACATTTTTATCAATTCATATATTTCACTCATAGGTGTGCCTGTACCTACAAAGTTGAGTTAGAATACATTCTCAGAAAAACTCCGACAGCCGAACTCTTATCCATTAGGAGGTGGGAGCTTTACTTCAATAGACGCTACAAATGTTTGCTCATCTCTATAAACGGTATGTACAATCATTTCTCTAAAGCAGGGATTCGAAACATTTTTCCGAGAAACACATAAGAAGTTACAAAACACTTTGAGGTGGAACATTAACTCCCCGTCCAAATTAAAAGAAATTCAAGACATGAATATTGTTTAATAATAAAACTATATTTTAAAAAAATGATCGTGATATTGCTTCTTTGATTTAGCATTGTGGGAAAATCTGGTTGCAGGTGGGATGTACCTGATACAGTATCAACAAAAACCTCAGATGGCGGCAATACATAAGCTAAGCTTGCAGGCCGGCCTGCAGCGCAGTAATTCATAGCCAGCTGACATTCACTTGGCCTGTCGTGCGTAATGTCATTGTTTTGGGATATGTTACAATCTACCAAATCAACAAATTTTTCGTAATTTTGTTAATATTTCATTATTGATTAGTGACCCTACAGGCCGGATGAAATGGCTTCGCGGGCCGTATTTGGCCGGCGAGCCGTTGTTTGGAGTCCGCTGTCTATAGGAATCGTGAAGCTTAGCAATATGTGTGATATTGTTATGTGTCGGACAAGTTAATTTGGATACTTTTTATTTAACCCAGTGATTTCAGCAATTTCGAAAATACTTGCACTCTTTTTACAGGCACGACGGAATCAGATTTAAAATAATGGTTATGCAGACCTACTACCTTTTTTGTTATCGAAGTCATAGTCCCTACATACTAACAAATGCAAAAATGATTCAACCACTTTTGGAATTTTTAGTCCATTAATAACTGACAAGCAAAATTTAGTCACATCGTTTTGAGCACATCTGTAAAATAATTTTGAGTTTTGACTCTATGCGTTAAACAAATACGGCTTTGTTAAGTAGATAGCAGCCTTTGCTTTTGAGGAAGCTGTCTTGTGGATAGCAGTAAAAAGTTATAGCCCGTCATCTTCGCTAGTTTGCACAAAAAGAAGAAATCACGTTTTCCTACAACGTTTGACCAGCCTTTCATCTCAAGTTACAAACTTGTCAACATTTATCTCGGAGGTGCTGGTTATAAGGATAAATATATTTATTTCCACTTGCCACAAACTATTAAATAACTACAACAGCTGCTCACGTAAACTTTGAAAAGACTTTGTCCATATTTTGTATTTTGAAACTTCGCAAAAACGTAGCAATTTCAGTAAAAACGACTGAAATTATAACAACGCTGTTTTAATATGTCACAAATCGCAGCATCGAAAACTGAAGTGAAAGAAAACAGTTCGAAAGATGGATGCCATTAAAATACAGTTTACCTTCTGACTTTTTATGTACTATTTTTCCAAAACAAATTGGATGACTGGTACTGTTCTGGTTTTGACGAAAGCTNTTAACGAGAGTTGTTACTTTGATTATATTGAAAATATGGTGAAAGATTGTTTACAGGAAACACAGTTTTCAGTTAAGAAGAACATTANAAGGAGATTTTAAAAAGTAAGAGTCCAGCCAATTACAAAATAAAACAACTTGATTTAAATTATAGTTTTTGCTATTCGCTTTTCTGCTATAGAGGCAGCAGTAAAGAAGTGAAACATCCTGAAGAAAACTGTCCAACTGCTTTGGAAAATGTGTAAACAAAGTCACACAATGAAGCTCGCAACCTTGCTGAATTTGCAACAAGGCATAATAGATGACACAGCAGCGCAATGTATGCTGTATTTTAAATCTTTAGTTGCAAGCTGCGTGGCAGATGGTTGAAAACCAGACAGATCTCTTTCTTCAGGAATTGTGAAAGATAAAACGCAATTAAAATATTAATTTGTGCAAAAGCATGGCCTCGACAAACGGTTTCTTGTCCTCGTTAATTCGATTTAAAAGGGATTGGAGCACCGCAAAGTTTTCCGTTTCGTTGCGTTCTGTAGTGCAGCTCGCTGAATTGCCATCAACAAAATTGAAAGCAGTAACCAGCCTTTGAAGAATAGCAGTCGCTTCGGTTCAAGTCAGATAAACCAACGTCCTTGAACATCTTTCACGTAGGAAAATCGATCATTTTTTTCGAATTACGCGTTTAATTTAGTGATTAATTCCACGGCGATTATGGCAAGACTTGTCTTCTGTCTGCGTTCATCAGGTGGCTGCTTCCACCGATGTTCAGAAAAAATGTAGCAGTTGATGTTAAGCAGCAGTTGTTACCATAAAACAGTAAGGACATACTTGCCTCTGTTGCTGGATGGACAGTGCATTGTAGGACGAAAACATTTGACGTGTTAAGATATTTTGCCCAAATAACTTCCTAAAAATTAGTTGTAAAGAAACGTCAGACTTTCCGGCGAGCGAAAGGGTGCCCGCTACGTACTTAGTTTCAGTTGACATTAAGGGAAAGTTTTTTTGCCACGGTGGTTTTGCTCTGCAAACTTCTTCAAATTTTAATGCGGTATCTGCAAGTTCATAAAATGATGCTCGGATTAGATGAATTAAATTTCACAAACCCCAGGTGAGCAGGACATACAAAAACGGTCGAAACAACACCGCAGCAAATTTTGCAAGGGGTGAAGCGAAAACGCGTCAGTGTCTAAAACTCAGAAGCAAACACGCAGTGCGGTTGTAAACAGATCGTAATCTAAAGGCCCTCGTCGCCTAGATGCAAGTGGGAAATGTTGCAAAAGTGGCCAAATTAAAAATTCATGTTAATTTATCACGCCTTGGGCTTATCGTTACGGGAGGCTGCAACAGTAACAGAAACCAGCAGTGCCCGATCAAGAAACAAAGCATTACCGGCCTGCCGGTAATTCGGTCACAGACGAGCTCCGCAATTAGTATGATTGGCTTGACAGACCAATTGCCACCACACTGCGTTCGTTAGCATAGTTGAAGCTTGTTACAGCAAATTTGCAACCAGAGGACTAAATCATACCGGCACTCAGTCAACAGTGATTCAGGTGGCTGGGTTCTTCGTCGCGATCGAGGTTCGCGGAGAACGTAAACGACCTTAAAACTATTATTTGCTTTTCATTAGTTGTAGCTAATCTAAGCGTTGTTGATCCAGTTTGCTTCAGGAAATTGATCAAAGCTGCTCAACTATTCCCCGCAGAGAAGCCTTTGTTAAGAAGCGCTTAGCCCCCTATAGGTGCCAGACGGCCACCAGGGGTTGACGAACAAACAGTATGGATTCTGCAGGCGCCAAGCCAATACCGTTGAGTATAAAAAAAAATGACGCGGTAGATTCCAACCTTCAGACGTTAAAGGACACTTTCAAGAAGAAGAATGAAGAGTTATCGAAAGATGCTGTGAAGTCCAACGAGCGGCAGCAGGACCTCGCAAATGACGTCAGCGTTGCTTCAAGGGGCAGATTAGTTACTTCGCCAATATCTCCAGTTGACAGCAATTTGACTTCTGCTACTAATCTTTGTGTTGAAAAATCAAAGCTTGCGTCGGGAAAAAACGAAGCAAACGCCTTTCATCTTTCTGTTCCGGCTCACATCGCGGATTCTATGTCTTGTCAAGGCACTCATTCAGCGGAGGCGGTAAATGCGATCGACAAGTACGTCAAGAGCATGTACTCTGCCCTGCACGAACGAAAACGCACAGGACAATTCCACCTTCGTCCCGCAACCTGCAATGGGACGAATGTTGACAAACGTAGCTCAGAGTCGATGGTAGATTCTTCTCTGCCTGTGGGAATTGCAAATGTCGGACTGCAATGCCATGAAAATTCTGACAAGAAAGCAACCGCAGGAACTGAAGGTTCCCAAGAAGCAGGCAGGCAGCCAGTTCCGAAATTTGATTTGAAAAGCGGTGCCTCTTTCGCTGTGGACAACAAATCGGCGGCGGATTTGTTCAAAGGCTTTACAAGCTGGGAATTGTTCAAACCACAGACACTATGGCGAACGTCTGAGACAAAGATTTTTGATCAAAATGCAACAACTTCGAAGCCACATATTTCCGAAAACGTGCTTGCTCAGGCGAGTAGTTGGCTGTTGCAAAATCCAATTGAGCAGCATCGAAAGTTTGCAAGTGTTTCCCCTTTTACTGCGTCTGCATGTGGGACATTCATGAATTTCGATGACTGTAACAAGGATCCGCAAACAGCCGACCAGCAATTATTAGAAGTTGAACGCTCTAGGAAACAGAAGTCGGAGGGGAAACTGCAACGAGATGAAGAAGCGTTGGCAAGCTGCTTCGAATCTGCAAAATGCGCTAGAGAGAAAGCTTTCCAATCGGAAGGTAATCGTAATGCAGAAGCATTCAAACGCGATATTGCTGAGGTTAACTGCGAGTCTGTTCTGAAGAAGCAAAGCGATATGAAAAGGCATCTTGCTTCTTCACACATTGGCAGCAAAACAGACAACTGGTTCGAAGCCCAATCGTTCGAAGACCCGTCATGGAAAGATAAAGCATCTGAAGTAACGGCAACTCTGGAAACTCTAAAGAAGATATATTTGGCGGCCGTTGCCAATGAGAAAAGCGGCCTGTTGGGAACAGCTCTGAGCTGGTACCCGCGTGCAATGATGCTATTGCATGATGAAGAATCCTCTTCTGCAGCAGCGCAGAGTTCTGAAGATCCACGGAATGAATACTACAGCAATGAAGATCGTACTAACAATTGGGAGAATCAGGTTCCCAGTCAAGTCTGTCCCGGCGCAGCCATCGGTGAAGATATTAGCAAGGTTCGGAAAGACCCATTGAAGGATATGCTCGAGCAATCAAACACGGGCTCTGTGACAGGTTATGGAAGAACCGTTTTTGACACTGCGAACTCGACAGCATTTAGAAAGCGGACAGAGCAACCATTCCACTGCAACGGATTTAACCCAAGGTAATACAGTAACAAATGTATCGAGTGTTCCTTAAAGTAAAAAATTATTAACTCTAAAGAAAAATTCCTTTTAGGAAATTTTCCCAAAAATGTAATGTGTTAGTTTTAATTTACTAGAAATCGCGATATATGGTTGAATTACAGGCATTACTCACCATTTTTAGGTGTCAACTGACAGTTGTAATCTGTAGCAGTATTTGTTTTCATACCAGAATCAATACGTTAAATCCAGTACTGCAAATCTTTTAAGTGCTCTTCACCAAATGTCTGTAACTGTAAGATCCGTTTTGCAAAATTTGTCGCCAAACAAACGTTTTTATCGTGAAAAAGTTCAGTTTTGATAAGTACACTATCGGCAAACTCTTTGCTGATGATGAAAGCAGTTGTTAATCGAAATGTCAGATGTGATTTTCATTTAAATCATTGGTTCTTCCGTTCTTTCTTATCCTACATTGCCCTTGAAACAGAAAGCTCCGCCATTGAAAAAATTATATTTAAAATACGGAACATCACCTTCATTTGTTTTTATCAAAAACCACGGAATGGACTAAGGTTAAGAAGTTAAAAGGTTACCGTAAGTGGTATCTAAATGCTTTGCGACAAATTAGAAGTGGCGTGACATTTCCTAACAAAGTAACCAGCAGTGAAATTCGTAAATCTCTGAATGTCGGAAACTTCGAATGGCGAGATTCCAGCTACGATGGCTCGGCCACGTGACCAGAATGCCTCAGGAAAGACTGACAAGGCTGGTTCGGCTGGATACACCCATGGGAAAGGGGTCCAGAGGTCGAAACAAGACCAAGTATCGTGATTACATCTCCAACCTTGCTTGGTCCCGTCTTGGCGTGGAGCCATCAGAACAATCTGAGGTTGCTGATAAACGTGAGATGTTTGGATACCTCCTAGCGATACCTCCTAAAACTGCTGCCACCACGACTCAAAGCGAGTGCGAAATTTGAGTGATCGGAGTTTTTCAATGGCATTCGACATTGTTCATTGCAACGCAAAGGTTTTGGTTTTGACATTAGGAAACAAAGCGTTTGCAAGAAATATAAGCATGAGACTGCAGGAAACGGCTCACTCAGAGATGTAAATGAGCCTCATTTTGAAGCCCGAACCCTGCCGGAAATCTATTTTTGAAGCCAGATTTAGGCGCGAAAGCCAAATTTACTGAGTGAGTCAAGATATGCGGAACTGCTGGTCATTGGTGGCGTAGCAAGGTAAACATAACTAAACAATTCACGATTAATTATTGTTTATTGAAAATTCCGTCGACTCGTTTGCAAATTGTGCCTAGTTTTCTTCAGTAACAATGTCCATGCATACTGATTGTCGAAATAAAAGCATCTGTCATTTTAGCACTTCAAAGGAAATCATAATCCTTGCCTGGTGCTGAATCTAGCGAAATCGTTTTTCAAAACAAGTCAAGAATCCAGCAAGTGATTGATCTTTTTGACGTAACTCTACCACGTGCTAATTCCTCACCGCTGTCACCTTCTCAAAAAACGTTTAGACCAGTGGTTCTCAACCGTGTCTTTGAGAGCCGCATGCGACTCCCAAGCACCCATTGTGCGGCTCTCAGCAGTTTTTCAATGAAACCTCTAATATTTTCTGTAACAGACTTCGGTCTGCCATAAAACAAAACGTGTCAATTGACTTGCGTTGAAATCGTTTTAGTGCGACTCACAAAATTGTATAGGTCTGGATTTGGCTCCACTCAGCGAAAAGATTGAAAACCACTGGTTTAGACTCATCCGAGAGAGAACAAAAGACGCAGGTGCGTTTGCAGTTCTAGGATTAGCTGAAGAAAAATCACAATAATCTCACTCACAGAAGTCACCAATCACGTAGCCAGGTTTTAAGGCTTGGGGAGGCAATATACATTTTTAGGGGGCCAAGAGCTTTGTTTTTATAATTTTTTAAAACGAATTTTTCTGAGCACAACACAATTTGGGGGTCAAAAAAAATATTTGGGGAGAACTGCTCCCGAATGCCGCCACGTAGCTACGGGCCTGGAAATCACAGCGGTGAGCATAACTAATCTACGTCACGAACGAAAAATATCGTTGCTCTGAAAATTATTAAAATACGTTGTTTGCAGGTCCAAATTGGCCGGAAACATTTTGGCAGTTTTTGTGAATTTTCAGAGCATGGAAATGTTTTTCTCAAGGCACAAATATTCAAGCAGAGTTTGTCAGCGTAATTCCAATTCCACAAAATTAAAAAACTGTTTTTTGCTCTTCGCTCTGTTTCCATGAGAATTTTGCTGACGTCAAAAAATTGCATTTGGTGGAAATGCACTCTGTGTGAAAAGGCTTACATCAGAAACCGGGACATTGCACGTCTTTCAGAGCCAAGGTTTCTGATCTCTTCCAGGAAAAAAGATCCCCCGTACACCTATGCCAAAGCCAGACAAAGTTTTCGATAAAGTGGAAGTTTTTGCAGCTGGGAATATCTCATTTATCACCTTTGACTCTTGACCAATACACGACAGACTACATCCCACAACAGAGAGAATTTTTAGATTTCGTTTAATTACCTATTTTTAATGAGTTATCGCCCTCATATTTGTTCTATCAAAACTACTGAAAGCAGGTAAATACAAATATTGGATGGAAGAGTGGTAAATTGTAACATATTTTTAAAAACTGTGCAGCTGGTCGAAAAACAAATTGCAAGCAATGGGTTTTGAACCTGAAGAATCTGACACACGCAGTTCTGAAGCAGGTTGGCAAAACATTTATGATGCAAAGCACAAAAGCTTGGTTGATAGAAGAGCTCTGGACGACACAAAGCTGCTTGAAAATGTTGATGCCCTGGCAGGTATGCTAAGGTTTTACTTTAGCTTAGCATTAGAACTGAGGGAACGCGTAAGCGAAACAGCTGATGCGGAGAAAAGTTGACTTGCTGTACTAAAGTGTAGATCTCTATTTTTGCTTTCGTAAAGGAGTCTTGTGTTACCAGTCATAAAATTAAACTGCTTTTGTTGCTCGATGCGTGTAGAAAAGGCGCGTGTATGCCATGCAGTGAAATTTAAACGTTTAAGTTTTATTTTTCTGCCAGAAATACCGTCAACTGCATCCAACTCAGGATTGAAAAAAAAGAGTAGAAGATGTCGCACAACATTCACCACCGCCCAGCTTCATTATCTCGAGCAGGCGTTCGAGCAGTCCCATTACCCGGATGTTTACGGGAGAGAGAAAATTGCAATCGAAACCGGCTTAAGTGAAGTCAGAGTCCAGGTGTGAACTAAGGCTTCAAAAACCTTTTGTGATCTGCGCTGGGTAGAGCTCAGCTGTAAACGATTTGCTACATGTAGGCCAAGTTGAGAGTATCATCGACAGCAACGGTGAACGTCTGTAGAGCTTTTCATTTAAACATTGTAGATCCAGTATATGATGAATACGTAGTGCTAATGATAAGTACGGCCGAAGTTCCCCTATGGTTCGCAAATGCGCAGCACCACCAGGTCATTTGCGCAGTGAAATATAATTTTTAAGAAGACACCTAACACCAAAAATCAATTTCGTTTCAGTCTCGTATTGAAAATATTTACAACAAAATGTAATTGTACATTCAATATTGATTTGTTATCATGGCAACTTATGATCCACAATAGCCTCATATAGAGATTGACCAAATATTGTTGAAGATGTACGCGCACAATGCCAAAGCAAAAACGACCATCGCATGGCAATAACATGTTCTTTAAAGAACGTTCCTGCAGGCTGCAGGACATTTATAACGTCTAAGAAAATCCTTTGAAAGCGGATTCATCCATATATTTTCTTCTATTGTTGAACTTTTCATGTAGATAGAAATGAAAACCCAGCATTTTTGCTGCTCGTGCAAGCTATGCTTTTTACTACCACTTACCGGATTTACGGCTAACAAAAAGAAGGTTTTGTTTGAAAATTCTTAACAAAAGAATAATGTTTATTTTTTTACGCATCCTTATATCTCTTTGAAATGAAAAATTGTGATGAACATAGTCTTTACAATTCTTTTACATAAAACGCAAAAACTGATTAAAACTTTTGCAGGTTTGGTTTCAGAACAGACGAGCTAAATTCAGGAGACAAGGCAAAATTCGTTTATCCTCATACCCAAATGAAGACATGCAGCCACTCAGTCAAGCTACAACCTTGAGTACGTACAACATCCCTGAATTGCCTTGCCACTGGAGTTTTGTTTTTTGTTTTTACTTGTAACTGAGAAACTTTGGAAAAATTGCGCAAACAAAAACCGGACGTACCCGCAATTGTTTAAAGCATTTTCATTTATGTGAATTAAATTTCCATCGGCATACAGTAGAAGCTTTTTGAACGTTTTATTCACATTTCCTGTCCCATACTTTCACTTTTAATGGGCCATGCTGTGCTTTCACAACTCTGCGAAGATTCACTGCACGTATCCCCATTTAAGTTGCAAAGTACCACAAGGAAGAAGCAGATGAATCTGCTCACAAAGTGTTTTACAGGAAATCGATTTCGCGTGAACTACTGTACGCATCCTCATTCCTGTAGATTGCAAGCAAAAGCTTGCAAGACTTAGCAATAATACCAACTGCAGATTCAAACACACGCCAAGGTTTTTAGAATTAGAGAAAATACGCGAACCGTAGTTTAAAACACGCGCCATAACCATTACGCTGTCATCAACCAAGATAAGATACTAAGCTTGTGCCAATTGTCAGACGGCTGATTTGAAGCAGCCAATGTGGATGAGTTTGGATGAGTTTTCTCAACAGTTTACGATATGTTGCGTCACGTGCTCTGCTCTAGGTGCATCAATTAAGGTGTCACAAAAATTTTTGACATCACTGGTATCACATTAGTACAGCTGCTCTGAACGATTTACAGGTATTTTCTTCAACTTAAGTTTAGGCCAAAATGTCTTTTTTAAACGATCTGGTTTGGAAGTGGAGGCTCTGAGCAGCAATAATGTACTGGAGAACGTTGAAAACACTAGCCTTGAATTTTTTAATTCGGAAAGAACAACTTGTGTCGCCGTGCGAATAATTCAAAACATTCCAGCTTTGTCATAATTTTGTTCTTAATTAGGTTCTGTTTCGGGAAACAAGAGATTGATTGGCAAAACAAGTCATTAGTCCCGTGCTTCAGCACGATAAAATAAGCCAACGCAAAGAATTTGTGCACGGGAGATTTTCACCCGAAAAAAAGAATTTCCGCAAGTGCAACTTTTTTCAAGTTACCGCGTAAAAGGATTCTGATTTGCCCTGATTGGATGGATGATCCATGAAATAGCAAAGTTGGAGTTAAAGGGGCCATCAATCTCCATCACTTTTCATAACTTTGATACCGAATGACTTTCGGCTTTATAATGACTTGACGCTGAATAGCTCAGTGATATCTAACTTCTCATTCCTCAAGTCTCTACAAACCCCTGATGACCGCAGTTGTTGCGACTAGTAGAAAGATAATAGACATTAACAATGATCTCTTCAGGCAATTTGTTAATGATGCCTTTGCACAGAACATCGTAGAAGATTTTTGATGGACAAATTCAACGTTCATACAAAGTTAGAAAATCATCAAGGCACTATTTGCAAAAATTGCGCTTTCCAGTGTTTGAAGAGGTGAAGAATATAGTAAGTCTTCTTCCGAAACCCACTGAACGCTTTCATAAATAATACACTTTTAGTTCACTACAGGTTTTGACAATGGCGATAGTTGTAAGCTATACGAGTACAATATCCTACTAGTTTTATGTAGTTTCCTGCTTTTGTAGAGCAAAACAAAGCGTATCTAGTGGTGTAGTCGTCGTGGAGTAGCATTAGTATGGCGGTCTTCCCCCTCTGTTGAAGATAAGATGGCATTAACGAACTTCTTCGTGTGGCGCCAAACTAACGGCGTCTTTGTTGCCAGTTTTTGTGCTTTTCTCAATAAAAAGATCCTGACTATATCGTTTGCAGCAAGTTGCATCTTCTTTTTGATCAAACGTCTTTTTTATTTTAGCGCTATACCACTGGGCATATCCACGTATTTTTTCAGACGCAACTCTGACACAGGGAATCAGAGCTTCAAAATCGTTGCGACCGTCGAAAGACCATACTATAAGAAGCAGTCGTGGCCAGTATATTTCCTCACCAGATGTCGGCAATCACCAACCGTCTTTAACCACCACCACACCATTTCCAATGCCTTTTTCTGTTCCACTGTTTGGCGGATTCGTTTCAAATGCTGGGAAGTGCGAAATATTAACACCCCCGGGCGGCCGATACGAATCCAATGTGTCCTCTTACCCTTTCTTCCAACAACGTTTTGCTACACGTACAGTTCCTCTCAGATTCCCTTCTTCGATTCAAGATTATGATAATAGGTTACCTTGCAAAGAACGAAATGAGAAATCATATCCCACCACCGGTCAGACGGATTTGAAATAGCTGCTCAAATAAACCGCGGAAAAACTTTTGACTTTTTATGTGAAAATGTGTTATCTACCTGACAAAGTTGTTTTACTTTAAGCGGATAACTTCGGCATCACGTGCTTAATCCAGGTAACGGAAGCTAGAATTGACTGTAAACTTGTTCTTTGTTGTAATATTGCTCTGTTGCAGTTGCATGCGTTCGTTTCTCGAACGTCTTTTGTTTAGTTGTTTGTTCTTTTTTTAATAAATTTCACTCTTCTGTTCGTATTCCTTTTTGATGCTCGTTTCTTTACTTGGTGGAAAGTCCAGGTAACTTTGAGCAACACCTTATTTACGGTCAGTAAGTCTTCGTACCCGAAAGATTAACGGCATGCTTAACCGTTATAGTGCTGGGTGCTCGTATCTATTTAGCGTTAACGTTGAAGGGAAATCAGTCACTAGTTCTTTTTCAAAATATTGAAAAAAATCTCTTTCATGGATATTATGCATAAGAAATCAATTTTTGTACTTGGCTGGTACAATGAAAGCTGTGAAAGTGGAATGCTCAACGATTATCCGAAAACGTTCAGACTTTTTGGTCGTTTTGAAACGAAAATGCGTTGGAGAACTTACAGCCTACACAACATGGCATCGCAGCTAAGATCACTAAACTCCACACCTGCAACACTCAAGTTTATCTTCCCTGCTCTTTACAGAAAATAGCCAGTGGCGTAACTAGAGGTTTGAGCCAGGATGGCAAATTCAGCTGAAGGGGGCCCGATGGCCATAGTAAGGGGTTCACCAGCCAACACTCAGAAAAATCCTGAGATATAGCAGTGAATCCGGATGTGGATAGCTACACTAAAATCCTAAATCACCTGAAAATACTTCGAAAACTCCTAAAAACTCAAAAAAATTGACTGGAAAGCAAAAGAATACTAAAACCAAAATACAAGTTAAGTGGGGTAATTATTCATAAAATTAAGTGTATTCACCTAATCAGATTTCGCCTTGATAACTCCAGGGTCTTCCAGCCAGGGGCGAATCCAGAGGGGGGCAATCGCCCCCCCTAAAACCTATAAAAGTAACTCTTTTCACCATAATTTTGTACAATTCGAAAAATAACATTCGCGATATAAGGCGATTTTGTCGTCCATTGTTTTGTCTCAGAAGTGCTGTGAAGTATACCTCACCTCTCTTACAGTAGCGAAGCCGTTGTGAGACTTGACTACCAAATATTACTGAAATCACCCCTCCTGAACCAAGGGCGTACGCAAGCGGGGGTTTTGGGGTTAACCCCCTTGAGCTTAATATTTTACAAAAACTTTATTACCTGCGAAAAGGAGATTAATTGTTTTCGCATACTTCTGCTTGTTAATTTGTCGACTCATGGCAAATACCATGGAATGAATTTGCATGCAAATCTCAAGGAATATTACAAAGGGACTAAAAAGTAATAATTAGGTTTCGGTGGGAATCTGCGTTATCGTCTGCGTCCAGAAACCATCTCACCACTTTTTGCAGACCTTTCGTCCACTACGCATGTTTAAGATTGTGTTCCGCGATAGTTCACTTTATC
>JGI24158J21664_10000689_pt1 | contig 33204 bp, 17 predicted proteins | sample Ectturendosymbi3_FD_21664 | JGI IMG/M metagenome (IMG submission 21664)
ACCATAACAAAATTATTTCATGTGACCCAACAATTTCAGTGATTCGTTTGTTTTCTGTACTAGGATGTTTTGTTTTATTTTGCAGGCCAGTGAGTGTTTTCGTTGAGTGGCGCTGACTTGTAACCATTCGGTAGTGGCAACAGTTTGTTGAAACGCCGTAACCTCTGTAAAAAACATAAGCAGTTGTGGACCTCAAAAGTCAACTGTGATTGTTTCATTTTTGTGGTCTACAGTTCGGTGTTTACTACGCACAGAACACAACAAAAAGGTGAAGCCTCCCATAAGCCACGTGCCGATCTCAAAGGAAACAGTTTTTACAAAAATTCATTTCATCTTAGCCAATGTCGAAACCATCATTAAACGTTTCTCAAATATTTACCATCCTGTGTTGCATTTGCACGCCATACCTGTTTTCTGTATTGTGAAATCGTTCTTGCAGATAGACTATACTGCAAAAAGTTCCTATGATTTGTTTTTGCTTCAATATTGCAAAGCGACCACTACGGTAAATCCATACACAGGACTATAACCGCAATCAGTCATTGCCAGCATTCGCACAACGTAATTCATTCGTTTCGGTCTTCATCAAAGTAGAATACACTTTGCTGCTTAATTTTTGTTTAGCAATGTGCAGGGCCAGATTAAATGAATGCGAGGCCCTGAGCAAAATCGTGACCGCGAGGCTCCCTAAACCCTTAGCGCAAGTGTGTTGCGTTTCACATGCCCTGGTTTTAACTTTGCAGAGCACTGGTCAAAAAAGTCAAAACTGATACGATTCGGCAGCCTACCTCAAAGACAATTGGGGGTGAGGTGACCATGTACGGTGGTTCGTATGTGGTTAATTGTTCAAACAGAACTTGTATAAAAAAAAACGATATTTTTGCTACAGTGACACTACACAACAATCATTTTTGTCATAGACTCTCTGACGATCTTCAATGGCAGTGAAGAGCACTGCACAAATCGTTCATTCACATATGTGTTAAGGAAAGATATGTCTACACTCTCTCGCTGATAAAAATGTTCACCGTTCAGAAAAAAAAGTTCCAAACGAAATATCACGCAAAAGCAACTTGAACCGTACTATTTGACTGAAGTTTTGCGATGGGAGCTTTACAATAGTTACATCTATTAACTCTTCGGTGATGCAGTTAATCTCCAATCAATTTATTTAATTGTTGCAATGACAGTTTATTTGCCGGTATGACACTGCTGCACAAGAGTCAGTTTCACTGTTCTGGCCTCATGAAATGATGAGATTGCAGTGTGTTTGTGTCTGCTGCTTTACTTGCAGAGGAAAAGTGTGGAACCGGTACTCAAATTTCAGGCACTGGCTCCAACTCTGGGCATTGTAATTTTGGGAGCCTTTTGGCTCCGGATCCAGAACAATTTGGTCCAAAAAAGCATAAAAAACATCATATTATTTGTATAAGTCGCTTGCCCCACAAAATATCTTTGTGGAATCGGAACCCAAATTTTAGGCTCCGGCTCCAGCCATCCAAAATTGCTCCGGCTCCAACGCCCTGTTGCAGAGGCTGGTTGTGAAACTTACTTGCAGATTGTTCTAGTGTTGGTCTTTATTGCGTAACAATAACATGTCTACAAATCAACGTTCACTTCAACTTACGGTAGTAGGCATTTTTCAGCATGTGACCAGGGCTCCCACTGAGGGTTTTTCACCCAAATCTGCTTTTTTAGTCAACCTGGGTATCTAGGTTTATTTATGAAAAATCAAGTTAAATCTGGATTTTGTGAAGTAATAAATTCATCCGCAACTTCCATGTCATAAACTGTATAAAGATAAAGTTATATTACAGTGTTTGCATGTGCACATCAGGTGAGAAAATACGCATATCGGATGAAGGAGAACGTGTTCAATCGGTTTCATTTCCTCATATAAGATCATAATGTTACCGGCTCTAATGCCAATTGAAGAAACTGGTGAAACAAGGGTTAAGACTGATTGTTTAAATTCGATGTTTCCTTATGAATTCAAATGAAAAAACAAATTTCAATTAGAGGAAACAAGCATTGGGATTATATTTTTTGTGGGATTTTAGATCTCGCTGCAGTTCAAGATTGCACAAAATTTCCTAGTTTAATAACAAACGTACCCCTGCAATTAGTGGGAGATATCATCAACGAAGTATGTTACCAGCGTTATGAAAAACGTCTTGAGCAAAAAAAAGGTCGTCCAAAGGTTAGTGTTTGCGCTGCAAAAGAAAATTTGGAAGAGGAACAACAGGGTGTTTTTAAAGTCTGGGTAGGTGATAAAAAAACACAAAGTCTGAGACCATCCTTCTTGTCCACTTAACAGTCCCAACTCAATTCGTTCTTTTTTGGACAGAGCCACCATCACATAAAGCAGGGTTGGGGAACCTGCAGCCCGCGTAAACATTTGGTATAACCCGCATCAAAATTTTCGTTACCCAATTTAGAGCAAACAAAATGAAGCACCATGAGAAATAGGTACTTAAGGTAGCATGTTTTAAGAAGCCTCTATCCTTCGCATTAAGATAAAGGTAGAATTTTGGGATAAAATCAAGTTACATGCGTCCCGCTAACGATAATCCACAATTTATGCAGCCTGGGATAGTAAATAGATTCCCCGCCCTGATTTAAATGAATAAACCTATGGGAGGTAAAGCAACCTAAACAAATAAAATAGATAGTGAAAACTGCCATGTACCCAGACTTTGTGGACACCCTGTATAATTACATTAGTATTAAATTATCGTTTCAGTTGAAATAAGCACACTCATATGTTTTTGTTCTTAACACAAGCTTTCTGGGTGTTTATTGTGCAAATATGTTTTTTTCGCTTTCGTATCTGGGCTTATTTGAAATCACTGAATGGGGATCCACAAAGCGTGGTGCTGTTTGATTCAGTTCTTTTAAGTCACTCAAAAAAAGGTAAATGCCAAAGTTGTCAGTTTCCTTAACCTACATAGGCTACTAATTGCAGTCATCAAAAAGGTCTACAATTTTGATGCGTGTTAACAGCCTAAAAACATGAAAAACCAGTAAAGGAGTTTTTTATATTCAAGTGCGAGGCCCCGGGCATTTGTCCAGTTTGGCCAATGGTTAATCCGGTCCTGGCAATGTGTGCAGTATTTTTGATGTTTTATGAATAGAATGTTGGTCTTGCCACAACGTGCACAAATCAAATCTATAAAACAGATGAAAATTTTGTCTAAGCAGACACAAAATAGATGGAAATTTGTAATTGCAACTGTAAGGGGGAGGGTTGCAAATTGTGGCGTTATATTTTAAGGGGGGTTAAATAGTTGTGACGAAATGTGACAAGGGAGGAGGAGGGAGTAGATTTTTGCCCAAAATAGTGTGACGTCATTTATGGACAGTCCCTATGCCAATGGTTTTTGGTTTGACTCTCACCTTGCCAACTTTTGTTTTTTTTCTTTACTTTTTCAGGCTTAGGTCTTACATTTAGGGGTTAGTGTTAGGTTAGGGCTATGGTTATGGTTAAGGTCAGGGTAAGGTTTAAAGTTTCTTTTACATTTAGTTAGTTTCTTCCAAGCCTACTGCATTCTCGTCATGCATTACTGTTACGTCACAGGTGACGTATGAATAAGTTTTCAAATTTCAAGATTCACAGGCGTATCTGTAGCCACTGCCTTTATTAATTTTGATATACAAGATGCTGTAATTGGTTCTAACTAGCACTTACTTGCTTTCAAAAATGAATACCTCTTCATTATACAAAACCTCAACCTGCCTAGTAGTAAACTGCAAGGTTATGAAAAGTATCCTTGGACAATCATCATTTATTATTTCATTAAGACTGGTCAGCAGTGAAGAACTTGCAGTGCATCAATACAACAAAAACACTTTACAGTTAGTGTTATTCCTCAAACTTGCAGCAAACTTCACTTGGAGCTTTTAATTGCACTTGACTTTTCAATCACAGTAGTTTATTTGTTCTTTTCCTGTCTTTTTAATCCTTTATGTAATATAAATCATCTTTGTCTACTGTCTATATAGTATAGTTTATTTTGGACTTGTGTCTATATGATCGCGTCTGTATGGACCACAAGAGCACAAAAAATATATTTGTGCTGTGTCATTTTAACTGCAATGCTTGCAGTTATGATTTATGGCCAATGTCCTGTTGTGCCTAGTACAGTAGATGTTACCTAAATTTACCAATATCGTTGTCCTGACACTGATCTGATCATGCTTCAACTTAGAAATTAAACAATGAAGGAAATAATTTTTTTCTTTAATTTATGGGAAACAAGAAACAGCAATGGTGATGAAAAAAAACAAGAAGCAGCAACAATTTCCATCCAACAACGCTTAGAAACCTGTCTGTTATTGTGCGCTTACGAAATGTACCTTCTTGCTTGTTTGTTTTGCTTTTTGTCGTTANTTTACTTACTGCACTTCGTGATTTTCCCGAATAAACTGAACTGAACAGACGAGATCGTCACCAAGGCGACTTAGTACGGAAAGAAATTCTGCACGAGACAAAAGATCGGCAGCCACACGCTTTGTTGAATTCTTGTGTTTGTTACAAGCCTATGCATAAGTTAGAATAGAAGCAGNTTGCCCAAGTTAGAGACTAGAGAGAGAAAATAGACTAGCCGATTCGTACCGTCAGCTGCGTTCCAAATTAAATTTGTCACAACNTCCAATCATTGTGAAAATGTAGGTTGAGCGCGCGGGAAATCTCGTAACCACAAAGCGTGGTAAAGAGATATAACACCATAGCAACATGCCGCGCAACATCAGCTGATTTAAGTAACACCATGCCGATTTTAATAACATTACAGTATTTGCAACGTGCTTATCTTCAGAACTGGGGTATGTAGCTTGCAAACCTAAACATTTTGAAACTGATGCGGCCTCTGCTTATTTTATTTGGTTGTTGTGTGATGAGAGATTGGATAGGTTATGTTTGTTTAGGTAAGTTTTCATATACTGAAGATTTTCTTTTTTTTTCTATAAACAAAGAGTATTTATATGGNGGTGCCTTGTAAAAGTCGGATATTTGTCAGTAGCGATTTTGGTTGCAGATATAAAATGGCATAACCGCAGTCGCCAAAACATATTTTTTGCAGTGAGTAATGACACCACAATGTCACTAAAAATGTTAATTGTTGCTAGCCTACGCTTACTTTCAGCCACCATCCATGATCCCTCAGGCTCTTGCAACGAGATTATTCGATTCTTGATAACGAGCTCCAGTGGGAACGAAATGTAGATTTGAACAGTTGTGAAGATAAAAAACATAAAACATGGTAACTTTTAATCTTTATGTGTTTGAGGAAAAATTGTATTAAATTTCAACGAAAAAATTTTTTTCTATTGCATTTTTACCATTATTGATTGTGCAACGAGGTATTTTTCCACTCCGGTTATGTCAACACATATCTGTTAACAATATCTGCGCTGACAGACATCCTTTTACATTGTACTGAGTATATACAAATTAATTTAACAGAGAAAGAATAGCATTTAGTTGTGAGAGTAATTTAAACTAGGCAGTGTCTATTTTTCCACCAAGATGGCAGCAGCAAAAGGCTTGGTGGAAAGGAAGTAATTGTAACTTAAAGATAAACCTACAACCTAACCATAGCCCTAACCCTAATCCTAACCCTAACCTAATCGTAACCTCACTTAACCCTAACCTAACACTAAGCTAACGTAATGCAAAGCTAACATTTATGCTAACCTAACCCTAATTCTAACCTAACAACACTAACCCCTAAATGTAACACCTAAGCGGAGCCTGTAAAAAAGCAAAGAAAAACAAAATGAAAGTCGGCATGGTGAGAGTTGAACCGAAAACCATTGGCACAGCAGCCATAACACATAACACCATGATCAGGACAGCGTTTTCCTGACAAAGTGACCTTTTACTTGTATTGTATCATGCCATGAGGCCGAATTTTCAACTGCCAGCACAATAGCTCCAGCCGATCTATTGCCGCCAGAATATCACCCGTAAAATAAACACTACCTTCAAACTAAGAAAACAGCCTAGAAAGAAAAAATAGTTTAGCAGTGATAGCCTAGATCACTGGTTCTCACAGTTTTTTCTACCATGCTTGCCATAATCATCGTTTGTCCTTTTTTCAAGGGTAGTGACTATTCAACTGCCTGGCATGACAAGGTTTCAAATGAAACGTTCAGTTTGTCATTCGAATGGCTCCGATGTCGTAGCGGATGTGTTTGAGGTCTGGTCTGCCAAAGGTTTTCGGTTTGGCTCTCACCATGGTGACTTTCACTTTGGTAGTAGTGGTTGCACGTTTCAATTCATGAGACTACTTTTTCCTTTCATTTTTGAAACTTTCCAAACTTTCGGTGTAGGGGTTATGTTTAGGCATTAGCATTAAGCTAGTGTTTGGTTAGCGTTAGGTTAGTTTTAGGTTAGTGTTAGGTTAGTGTTAGATTAGCGTTAGGTTGGTGTTAAAGTTAGGGCTACAGTTGGGGTGAAGGTTAGGTTTACATTTTAAGCTTACCTTTTACATTTAGTATGTTTCTACTGTTGCAACCTCTCCGGTGGTGTTGCGTTGAATGTGTGCTTCACCATGAATGGGATGTGCGCGAAGAACGACAATATATATACGTGGCTTGAACCAGCAATAATAAGAGAGATTGTGACGCATGATCTCTATTGTTGCTTGCTGCCACAGTGCAAAGTTTTGCACACTTGCTGCTTGGGTTTCCGATTGCAACACTACCAAACCTACTGCATTTTCATCGTGCGTTACTGTCATGTTACAGGAAGCGGTCGAATAAGGTTTCAGATTTAAAGATCCGCAGGCAGTTCTGTAGCCACTGCCTGTTTCCAGCCCCCTTGACTTTAAATAGGTAAGTTAAATTAGATGGAACACTTTTCTGTTCAAAAACTTTCCATGTTGTTGAGTACGTAAGGGCTTGTGCCCCCCTTGAAATTTATTGACTCCCCCTGGGGAGGCGTGACCCCTGGTTAAGAATCACTGGCCTAGATAGGTACCATGAAGTGACTGTTTTAGTAGAATACCCTTTTTTCTAAATTATTGCAGTAGCTTATATGATGAGAAAAACAAGTGAATACTATGCAGTTTGTCCATAATATAAGCTTAAAAGTTTTGAACACTCTATGTCAATATATGTTTTTATCACTGTTGGAAGATTTTTTAGTAGAAAACATGTTTATGTCAAAAATGTATTATATAGACAGAGATACACTGTAATTATTTCTTTAAATTATAAGTTTTTGATAAAACTTTTTGTAATTATATCTTTCTTTATTTCTTTAAAGTTATAAGATTTTGATAATAATTATTTTTTTAAATTATAAAATTTTGATAAAACTGTATTTTTTGAAGATAGTCTAAGACTGTGCTAGAGAAAAAGGTGCAATATAAGCCAAGGATATCTGAGATATTGTGCACAGATTCATGATGACTTAACAAAATCAAAAAACAGCATTGTGCAAAAACTAAAAATACCATGTTAAAATAATTTCTGAATATCATTTAATGATATGTTTTTCTGAATATGTAATACGTTAAATGTTTTAATTTTTAGTATGATAATCGTTCCAACTGTTTCACAAAGGTACCAACCAGTGTGAAACTCAACTTTTACAAAATTATCAAACTCAAAAATGTAAATCTTTTGTAATATTAAAACAACATTTTTTGCTATAACATCTTAATTCTTTTATTGTTGTGACTTCACTGCTCATTGCTACTCCATTTGTGTCAAACTATATCCATTAACAAAATGCACTACCAATGGAACAACGTTTTTTTGCAAAACAATAAAAGTTTGCAAACTGCCCGCTTAAAAGTGTTAAAACTAAACAAATAGTTCATTACAACATTTTCTGTGGTATCATGTTGTATGATTTTAGAGATAAAGTGGTCAGTGTGTCATGGTTTTTAAATGTCTGATCTATTTATGAAATGAATTATTGTAAATATTATGGGACAGTTAAATTTTGTAGCACTTTCTCAAGGCTTGTCATGGTGTTATACTTGAAAAAAATTATTCTTAAGAGCTCATTGTTGTTTAATTATAGCTTGTTATTAACAACTGAGTGATAGTAACCGGACGAAGCTTAGCCGTATGTTACATGATTATGACTTGGTTTTGACTTCCTTTACTTTGAAATGGTGGAGTTGTGGTTAGTAAATTTATAAGACTAAGCTAATTTTTCACTTATTTTGGATTTTGTGCTTCGGAGAAATATAATGTTTCTTGTAATTTCATATTTTGATAATTGCTGCTACTACAAACATTGTTGTTGACTCTGAAATCTAAGTTGCTTTATATTGCAATTTGTACTAACACATTGCTACTCTTTGCATTTTATCATTGATTTGATTTCATTTACATCCCACCATTTGTTGTTTAGAACTTCTTTCATAACGCTAATGAAGAAGTGGGACAATCCATGATATTTTTATGTAAGGCTGCTACTCATTTGTGTGTTAGCAAAGCTTGCTACTGTATGCATAGAATTGACAATGAGCAAGTTGAATGACTAGCACCTACTAAAGAAGAATGACATCTTTTCAAAACAATATTTCTGTTTTACCATCATCTCCCAAGTTACCTGCTATAAACTCTGATGAAATTTCTGAGAGTTCTTCACTTTTATCTTTCAGGTAATTGTAGTAATAGCAAAGCTCATTTTTAAAAACCCTGGTTGCTACTTTAAGAGCCACGTGGATATTTTCCAACAACTTGTTTTATACATAAAATATTGCTTGATCAAAAGTATTATCTTTCATTATTTAAAGTTTTTCACATTGATTATGGTGTGAACATGGTTGATAAGCTAGAGTGTATGTTGCTGAATTACCAACACTTTACAAAACTGTGAAAAATTAGTTTCACAGCTAAAAGATGTGATGAAGTAACAAGCCATAAAAACAAACCAATGTCTTACTCATTTTTGTTATTATTTGGTTGCATCGATGAAGATCGTTCATTAATTTTCTTGCATGGCTATAGACAATCTGATTTTTAAGTTTGTCCGTTAGGCTACTTGCTGCAACAGAAGTTCCTTTAGAAAATGTAGACCAGGGGTGGGCAATTAATGTGGCTAGGTGACCACTTTGAGAAGGCTGTTTTTAGCAGAGCAATGTACCTTCTAATGGAAATAAAAGCAATTCTTGGTTCAAGTTGGCCTTAACACTAACAGTCATTGTGATAAGTTTGGACGAAATTTCAGATTTAAAGATTTTTCCTGAATGCTTCCACAGTCCATTAAAAACAATGTGGCAGGCCACATGTAGCCTGTGGGCCACTAATTGCCCACCCCTGGTCTAGACGTTCATTTTAATGGATGAGCTCAGTGAGTCCAGGTAAAAGTTTTGTTTCAAATAATTACTGAACTGTCTAATCAATCAGAAAGTTGACTGAGTAAGCAAGGCATGTGCATCTCAAGCTAGTAGACTAGGTTCAATACCTTCTCAAGTCATATTGAAGGCGTAGGACATAATGCATGCAACTTACCTGTTTTGTTGTGGATAGGTGCAAAGGTAAGCTTCATGTGTGGTGGATACAGTAATTTGCTACCATTGCAGCATTCATTAAAAAATAGCTGATCCTCAACACAGAGTAAGGGTAAATCTGGAGACTACTTACTACATTCAAACATAGGCACAAGTCAAGTACAATAAAACTTTCTTTCCTTGTTAGGTTTTGATTAGCGTTAGTGTTTTTGGGCAAATTGTATTCATAGCTATTATGACGTATCTTGGTAATTAAAGTAGGCTACATACCTTTACTATTGCAACGTTATGATTGGTCTGAATCTACATTATATGGTTAATGTTTTCAAAAGCAAAAATATGCATTCTGAATTGAGTAGTATAGCAAATCACATTAGATTTCTAAAAATGATGCATACAACTCTCAAAATCCATGTATGACAATCCAACCATTCATTTCATATTTTGTCATAATTTAAGTTTGGTGTCTTTGTACCTACAAAAAAACACCTTAATCTAATTTTTCTGTCAATTTTGCTTGAATTATATTGGGGACATTTGTCATGTTAAATTTTCCAAAAATTCCCACTCAGAACATTATTTTGATTTAGCAGCAGGCATGTTTCTAGCACATAGATAATATGAAGAGCTTTTCATCTTTGTTAAAGCTTGCTTGATAATTGTCAATGCAAGAATGAGGCTGCTTTGCAATTCTAGACATCTGGGCAGTAGTGTTTTGCATGCCATTTTAAAAAATAAGCTCAAGTCAAACAATTCGAATTTTGTTTTGATACCAATTGTCATGCTTAAAATATGAGAAAAATGTAAAGGCTTATCTATCACAGACATTCCTTGCCATGGATTGGACCTTTGAGGAAAAGATTGAATCACAGTCTTGGTCAGCATGGCCAACCTGAAGAAGAAGATTTGGCTGAGTTGGTAAAAGAGATGACCAAGGTGATGATATCTGCTCTTCAGCCAACAGTTTCCAAGCAGGTCAGCTAAAAAACGTAAAGAAGCATTAGGTTTTTTTATTGCAACTTCTTGTTTTTTTGCGTGTCAGATAATTTATGGAATTTTTATCATAAATATTTCAAGTATTAGGAAGCATAATGATGATGCACAGTTTATGATGTGGTGATATGTTGCATGCAAAATATTTATGATACTTGGGTTTTTGTTCAGTGGCCAACTGTATAAAATTGAAATTAGTCTTGTTTTTTATGGTTTTGATGTAGTTCATAATCAGCTGTATTGCTTTTTGCCACATAATTAAACCTAAACAATATTTTTGTGGATTTTGTTATCTACAGGCATGGTTGAATTTAAATTACATTCTCACTTCAGTTCAGCCATATAAAGACTTTCTTGATTCTCCTGCAGTGCAGCATTATGTGGAAAGACTATGTCATTATTATTTTTCAAATATGGAAAAACTTTTTGATGTTCCTATTATTGACAGCCTCAAAAATGTGAGTATTCAGTGTTTCATGTCGTTGTTTTTGAACATGGTGTTGTGCTTTCAATATCAGTTGAATTCTTAAGGGTTTTATTTATGTTTTAATATTTTTATTTGGAGTGAGTCTTGTCTCATACACAAACTCCATATCATATAAGTTAAAAGAACACAAGAGTGAAAAAATACTTGTACACAATGCTTCATAGGGTATTGGTTAATTGGTACATGTAGTTGATAGTAAAGAGGTACAAACATCTAAACAAGGCACCAGCAGCTACTGCATTTGGTCATCATCATACAGAAGCATCACAAATCTGAAAAAAAGTATTATAAATAAGAGAAAAATGGGGATTTGTAAAAAACATGAGATGACTAAAGTGAGTGAATAAAAATTTTATATGAAAATGTTCATGAAATATCTTGAAGAAATAGTTAACTTGATTTAAGTGAACACTTGTGTTCCTGGGATGCAATGAAAAATTCAATCGATATTATTGTAAGGAACATGGAGCCATTCATTTTATGTATTTGCCGCAGACTCATGATTCACATCACAAGGGCAATTGAATAACACAAAAGCANAGAAATGGTTAGCAATAATGCATTACAGAGTAGGTGTTAGTACACAATGAATATTAAGAGGAGTAAAACACTTTTCAGCACCCCAATTATAACTTCATTCACTCATCGTCATACAGAGGTCTGGCAGTGGAAGAGAAATAAAGGCATTCTAGCATCAGATTTTGAGGTAAGCAGCTAATAGAAATAATAATTGGATTGAGGAAGGTGTCTGAAAGACCAGTACCCCATTTCACTTGTGTGGTCAGATTCCAACACCAACTCACCACCAGTTTTACACATAGGCACATTGTGCTTAAATAGTTTTATAAACAATTGGTTATAGTTAATCCTGTCAAAAGTCTTAGATGCATCTCAAACAGCTTCTAGGTTGTCATAGTGTAATAAATGTTAGCATTTAGTGAAATTAGTTGTTGATTATATGAGTTTTTATACCTGCATGCAGACGTTGGGCATGTGAAGATATTTTGTTGGGTGATTATTACAGACTAAGATGGATACTTTTGTATGAGGATATTAAGGCTAAATCTTTAAATGTTTGATTTATGCAATTATGTTGCCAAGTAGAACAGGGTCTTTTTCTTCAGATAGCACCAAGTATTAGTGCCTTTATTGTCATTATTTACTAATTTTTCAGCAAATAATCTCCCAGCCATGTTGAATGCAACAAGCCATATCTATATTTTTACAGACAATTCTCACACTTCTACTTTTGGCACAGTACCACTGTGTATATATTTATATTTGACTTCAGTTTGACCTTTTGTGGAATGGTTTGAGTGTAAGCAACGAGCACTTAATTTATTAATGTTTGATCTACACCATGATCTGGTCAGATAGGCTCATATTTCCCCAACTTTTTTAATCACAAATCTGAAACTGGTCAACCTTGAACTTGCTTGCCTGCAGGTGTTTCCAAAAGCTCTTGACTATGCACAAACACGACATGGTAATGACACCACTGGTTGTGGTGGGAAAGTAAAATCACAGATGGTGTCACAATCACTTGATTTCTCCCTTTCATTGCCACCAGCAGGTATGTCTCATAAGAGTGAAATTTGCATTAGAAGTTGTTGAGTGCCATTTTCAGTGTTGTATCTGGTAAGCAGTGCATATTTTTTGCAATAAGCAAATGACTTGCCTTAACATGTACATGTCATGGCGTAGTTGAAAGTTTGATAAAATAGTAATTGTATTTAGCATTTCGTTAATTGACCAATTAAGAAAGATTATGTTATTTGCTTTTGTTCGAGTTTACAGAGAAAGTTTCAGCAACAAAATTTGCTGCATTCTATTACCAACATTTGGCATGTTTGTATGTATAGATATGACACATTTATATACATATTTACTATTGAAAGAAATACTGACCTGCTTAATTTTTATTACTTAATGTACTTATGCCATTGCTCACTGAGTAAATCATTTTGCTGCTACTACTGCACTTGTTCAAGTTAGGTTGTCCATGGAAAATAGTCAAGCATGATATTTGCACGAGAAAGTAGTACATGTAGTCTGTGTGAAAAACAGTTACAATGATTGTAACCTTTTGTTGTTACACTGATTGTCTTTACTAGTCAATTACACAGCAGTCTTTTTGTGACTTGCCATAACATGTACAGGTCATCACAGAGACTCGTCAGTGACAATAACTTCCAACAAAGGAGTTAGTGCATTGTTAACCTGTCATCCATTGAACAGCTTTTACCATTCCATTTCTTAGATAAAAATGTTAAAGTAAATTGATTTCTTGATGTTGGGGTCATTCTAACATTTTTTGAAGGTGGAAAACTATTTCGGGATAAATATTGATCATTAATTTGTAGTTTTCTTTGTATATGCTTTACTGAACATTTTCCTGTCTAAAATCACAATGTCGAGGTTGAAGTGTGTCAGGTCTCAGCTGTAACACTGGTGAATCTCAGAAGAATACACTTTTGATTTTTCTCAAGAATATTTTTAAACTGATATGCACTATTAAATATTTATGGACTTGCTATATACCAGTATTTGTGAAATGAATATATGAGGTTGTTGGAGTAATAGACATCTGCAAACTTTTGCTTGAGTTCAAATTTGATTCCATTCTCTTTTTTAAACTGTTAATGTTCTTTCATGTACTGTACCTATTATTTCTATGAAAAGTTCAATCAGTTTAATCACCATTGTGCTTTGACCAATAATATGATGTTTCTATCACTACAAAATAATTAATAGCATCCAAACTTACATTTCGGTAGAAACTGTTCAGTCACGAAATTGTGTGGGATTCATTTTGCAAGTTATCTGTTATGAAAAGACTATTAATGTCCATGCAGCAGTGCCATGGGTCTAGCGGCGTGTTTACTATCTTTAGGTGTATTTTTTAACCTCAATGCTTTTGTAATTTATGCAAAATAAAATAGACTGTTCTTCTGTTGTTTATCAAAGTTTAAAACGACTTTTGAATAAGACTAGAAGACGCCTTATGTATATACACTTTAAATATCGTAACATAAACTCTGCAAACGTCATAACGTCTGATACTTTGCTGTGAAATGATTCCTTTCGATAGGTACTGCAGTTTAACATGTAAAGATCTTTTTGCAGATTCGGAGAAAACACCACCCCATCAATCTCTACCTGACGGTCAAAATCCCTACTCCCTGCTTAGGAAAGGCGGCGAACCAGAGCGACACTTCAGGCGCAAACATCTGAAGCTGAGAAACTTGAAGTATGAGTCGGGTGTGCCATTCACTGAACACTAGGTTTATGTTTTCTCAGTTGTAATAGGAGGTTTTGCGTCATTTCCTTATCAACCTTTGAATGATTTCAACGTCAGAACTGATTTGGTGAATGCGGTATGCTGTAGCATGTTTTTGTGTGTGTGATGTTTCCTCTCCATTTACACATTTACTAGAAATCATGTGCGTTTAAATCTAGTTTTGTTTATCCTTGTTATGTTTCTTGAGTTGTAACAGTTAAATCTTTTGTCATAAGTTTTTAAATGGTTGAAAATAATCACATACAGCAGTCAACCCTGCTTAAAAATGAGTATCTGTTTTAAATTTTCTCTTGCATAATGTCAAAGACAGTAAAGTTTTTTTGTATTCGCTTTGTACTTTGTCACAAGTGGTCTGCGGCACCTGCCTCCGCCTACTCTACACGCCGTGGGCCACGCGGCTACTTTTGCAGTGAATACTGCACTGGTGGCAGGCTAACTGCATAGCTTTAAATCTGAAATGGAATGAAGAATCATTAGAAAAACTGCAAATTGTGCAATGCATATCGATATTACCAGCTGCAAAAATAATTATTTATTTTGAATCTTCTGAGAAGAATGCAGTGCACCACGTTATCCATTTTTGCGTTGTTCTAAGGCATTTAATTGTTTCTCCTAAGGACGTAACCGCAGTGACGCACGACGTTTTCCGTCGTTCTGTTCAGGGGCATAACGAGGGGTGGCAAGTGGGGCACAATTCCCCAGGCGCCGAGTCGCCATGGGGGCGCCAAATCACAGCGGGGGGCGCCGAAAAGTCCAAACAATGTCACAAGTACTTTCTTCAGTGCAGTGCATTAGCTTCCGCAAGACCTCAGTTTCGAACATGGAGGGCGCCAAACTTGCTTCTTGCCCCGGGCGCCATCTAACCTCGTTACGACCCTGGCTCTGTTCAAGTTCATTTCCGTCAACAGAGATGGAAGGAATTTCTGCCGATCAAACGTAAAAACAGTGTCAACAACTTGTGCCGGCACCCGTTTATTTCTTTCCACTGTCTTTAGTTTTAGTTTTTTTGTCTATATATCTCGAAAATTCTTCGTGAAGATAACGTTCATTTTGTTAAACAATGCTACTTATCGCGACGACATGACAGCGCACCATCTTTCTCTGTCAAATCGACAAAATCGTTATTAGTGAAAACGGCACGAGCCTTCCTAATAATTTTCCACGAACGATTCACCAGCTGCTTCAAACGACTGGAAAATTGCAAGGTACACAGAAAAAGCCTTTTATATCTACCTTATTAACAGAAAGCCAGGGAAATCCTTCAAGTAACGAGGAAGCAAAAAATGTTAGCTACGGATCTTTCTACATGTAAAAGTTTTGAAAAGCTTTCTTGTTAGGAAGAATAAAAAAAACTCTATCTTCAACAGTATCATTTCAACAAACGGCGTGGATTAATGTGGCTCACTCACGCTGTTTACTGCATTTGCACAAAAACTTGGTTGTTTAGGATTTTAAAGGTGAGACTGAAATGAATCTTTTGAAACCACGTTTGTAACAGTAGGAATTTTTATTTTTCAGCTACCAAGTTAAACTTCAATGCCTTATTGGGGGAACTTATATCAAATGAGCAAATACAAAAACGTTTTTTTCTGTTGGAATCTTTTTTAGATCAACTGGTGGCTCTTCGTCTAACACAGGCCTGTAGCCAGGTTTTGAGAGTTTCGGGGCAAAATACATTTTTGGGGTCAAGATTTTTGTTTTTATTATATATTTAAAACAAATTTTTCTGGGCGCAACAAAATTTCGATTGGCACAAAAAATATGGTGAGGCACTGCCCCCAAAGGCCTTCCGTGGCTACGGGCATGGTCTATAAGCATCCTGAAAAGTGGACCAGTTTTGAAGGTAGTCAAAAAAATTTTCAGACAGGGCGATAATGACCCAATGCACTGCACGCGGAGGTATGCGAAGCATGATTTTTGATGCTAACATTATCACCAAATTTTCTTGAGCATACTTGTTGAGGGTGCTCCATCAGAAAGTTTGTTCGATTGTCACATGGAGGTCGCGACACAACCTCACCATTAACTTCTTTCGTAGAAGCACTGTTTTTTTTTCAGAAACTCCGCAGAAATAACCAACTTCGACAAAAAATCAAAAGCATACCATACTTATCGTGAGTAGTACTGAACCGATGACAAAAGAGTAGGATGCTGTTGACAAATTCCTGAAAAAGTATTTCCCAGTCTTTACGTACTTGCAGCCCCATGAGTGCATTATTTATTTTCTCGTCGACTCCAACCCCGGAATTGTTGAGTTTGAGAGAATTCAATATTCTTGAAAGTCTGATGCGATGTGAAATTTGGAATTTTACGATAGAAGTTAGCGAACTAAAATCATCTTAATAGTACATTGTTTCCTTCACCGATACCAAAATATTGTTGACCAGTGTTCTTGTGCAAGAAGAGCCTGTACCGCTCGGAACCCTTGTTGGGAGCCACTGCTTTTGAACAAACGAGACATGATCGAAAAAAGACCTCTCTTTAATTGCTAAGGAAAAAAAGGAAGTTCTCCATAGAATCGTTGACAACCTGGCATGCAAGCAATTAAGGACGCTGCAATAACCGAAAGGTGTGGGGGCATAAGAAAAACTGGGGGCACCGCTCAGCGTCGTCTCCTCAACTGCATTCACGGACTCTCAACTGCATTTCCTGTTTGGGGTTTATATTAACTTGCACAAGTGTTTATTACAGCACAATTTCCCCTAAACCTTGTTTCGCAAACTGCTGCAAATTCCCAGACACCAAAATAGCCTATTTTCGTGGCAGTTTTGACTGAAAACCATCCTGGTCAGTAATTGCGACAGTGGCGCCCGATAAAGGATCAGGCGTAGCTTGTAATGGCGGGTCAACCCTTACATGAAGGTAGAAAATCCGAATCGTGATTATCGACAGACCAGTGCATCCGTTTCTGCATGACACCACGTTACAGCTGGAATAGAGCGCAATTAAATTTTGTACTCTGCCACCATCAGCGCTTTCCAGCATTTCATAAGTTTGAGCACCATAACATGATGAAACGCTGCAGTGCAACTTAAAACAACGATGCAGGGGAAATGCCCCCGTCAAACCCATGTGTTCCGCCGTCCCTCATGCAAGTCTACGAAAACTTGCCGGTTGTTTTCGTGGTTTTATACATGGTACATTCTTCTCTTTAAAATATGAGCTGTGGTTCGTGTATCCCTCCTGGCTATGCTATTGTCTGAGAGTATAAGGGCTTGATGTAGTATTTTCCCGGGGTGAGAGAGACGCATTTATACTATTCCGAAGTAATAATAGTTTCCTGCTTTTATATCTATCCACTCAGGATCAGTTGAAGAAATTCTGCGAAATATATGTCCATTTTGTTGGACAAATTGACCATTGTAACTTCTTCGAGAAACTTCTTCATGATTCTATTATTTTGATTTTAAGGCGTACACAGTCCACGAAGCAAATTCGTTGTTGCATTGACGCTTGAAAGAATTGCAAAACGTTTTTTTCATCAGACAATCTGTGTGCTTTCCAGAAGTTTTGTACTTCTCTTCATACCATAACCAGTTTTTTTCGTAGAACTGTTATATTGAGAAGTCCTCAAACGTATGCCGGACAACTATCCAATTGGCGTAGACAAAAATGTCACTCTAAACCAGTGGTTCTCAACCTTCTTTTGGCCCATGGACCATCTTTTCAAAAACAATATCAGATGGAGCACTTTGCTATGCTGGCACCTCATGAAAAACTAGTCGAAACAGTATTGCACGTATAGGTCAGTGAATTCAAGGGCATGTTCAATCTTAGCCTCAATAAAAGAACCAAGTATATATACAACTCTCTGTGGACCACTAGAAATGCACGGCAGGTTGAGAATCACTGCGCTAAACTGACTGTTCTAAGTTGCATAGAGACTTATGTGGCCCTTCTTATGTGCGATGCAGTGAACACCTGCCTGCTGTTGCGATGGAAACGGCGGCCATCGAAGCGGTTTGGAAAGAAGGGAAGAGTGCCACTGTGACCGCGATCGGTGTTGATCTGCCCGGAGCGGAAGCAGTTTCTGATCGTGCGTCCAGGTATGTCGCTGCGTGACACACTTGTCAAATGCACTAATATATCGCTATGAACCGAATGAAAGGCACGGAAAATTAAAATCAGAGCAAGCGAAGAAATGTGAAAGTCTCAAGGATTTTAACATTGCGGTTATGCTTTTGTTTTCAGCATCGATTCTTTTGAATCGACGCAGCACGCGATCGCATCGGATTTTGCTACAAAGAAAACTACGGAGTTTGTTGCGATAACTGGACGGCAAGCTGTGGAGCTTTTTCTAAAACACAAGCATTTGCACAAAATAAGGTTCATTTACCTCAACCGGGCAAAGACGAAAGATTACAGGTGTGTTAAATTAAAGCTATTAAATTTGATACTTCTGTGTTTGCTTCATCAAGCCATTGTTTCACATCCCGTAGCCCTTGTTTGAAGTGTCGACCACTTTTCGCCTAAAGCAAGCAAAGCGTAAGTAGCATGGTAGTTGCTTTCTACGTGCAGAAAGCTTTTTAACCAGCTTTGTATTAACTTTTGAGTACTCCACATCCTCTTCCACGCTATATTGTTTTTGCTTAGGCCGTACGAACTAGTGTCGGTTCCTCGGGAAAAGCTGGAAAAAGAACATTACATTTTTTCAACGTTCGGTGTTCTACACGTGTACCCTGACGGCAACCACTCCGAAACTTTCACGCTTGCTGATTGGAACAGAAACGCGGTTCTGTGGGGTATACTGCGGCGTATTCCTTTCTTCAAAAATTACCTCATCAGAAAAACCTTTTCGAGGTGCTACGATGTGACGAGCTTGCAAGTTCTTGTTGGACATTGTGTGAAATACTGGAAGAGCTAGTGTTTTTGTTGTTCAGCTGAGCATTTGCCATTAAACGAAAGCTATTTTCGTGTCCTGTTGCCCAACGCGTACCACAGCTCATAGATGCTATTCGAACACCCGATTGGCGATTGACTGACTGCTTGCTTTTTTTATCCGCATCGTCTTCTAAATCTTATTTTCTGCACATTCGAAGCGACGCGGAATCTCTTAACATATCTTGACAAGCTGGCTCGTTTCAGATGGTGGCGAAACACGAAGAGGATTAGGTTCGAACGGACGAGAGCCATGTTGGCGCCAGTGCTTTTGCACGCGGTGCCCGACTTTGGCTGCGCTTTACTCCACGTCTTCCGCTTGATGTACGAGCTGTCCGAAGTCCGCTTCTTGCCTGGACCGCCGGTCGTCGCCCTGCAGTATACAATAAAGGAATTTGAATCGGACAGTTACAAGTAAGTGCGACGTTTCATCCTTTGCCTGCAGAGTCGGCGAAATCAACCTATGAAATTGCCACTTGTGTTCGCTGATTTTTGTTACGGCCGTGATTGCTTCCTGCTCGAGTTTTCTAAGAATTGCTTAAGTCAGGGAGACTCAGTTTTGTCACGAAAAAATGTTGGAAAAACTGAGTTAAACTGCTACGCAAAGCATCTCTGTTCTCGTTGCTGTTGTAACAAAAGACAAAATTTCTCAATGGGTATGTCACTTTTGTGAAAACTCTTCAAGACTTGCTCGCACCAGGTTTCAAAGCAGGAAGTTCTCCATATCGACATTGGACAAAATGAAGAATTATTCAGTTCTAAATAATTTGTGGTTCGCAGAACCTTGAACTCGGTAGATTCAGTTTCGCTAGCCTTTTGTTTTTTCTTTGACTACCGACCACGAAGCTTAGCTTCACGACATAAGAAGTTGAATGGCTCCTTTATCCCTATAGGCCTAAATATCAAACGGTGTCTGTTCAAAACAGACCTGTTCATAACAGACCCTGCACTCATAACAGACCACTCGAAACCGACCACGTTCATAACAGATCCGTTCATAACAGACAATGCTAATATGTCGGGTCTGTTATGAACGTGGTCTGTTATGAACGGGTCTGTTATGAACGTTGTCTGTTTGAACGGGCTTGTTATGAACTGGTCTGTTTTGAAAGGGAACCATATCAAACAAGGCTTGCATCTTTGCAAAATTATCATTTTCCCAGAATGAAAATGTCTCTGTGTCAGCTTTCTTTCAAGATTTTGGTCCCCGAATTTGGTCTGATATTCCTGAAAATTTGGAATCTCTCTCGCCTTATTAATTTGCAAAACAATATAAAAACGTCCTGCAATCTTGTCAAAATTCTTCTTGATTTTCGTTTCATGCTTGTCACTTTTCTGTAATATTTTTTGACGCCACTCTTTTCCCTTACATCTTTTACCTCTGCAATTGCTCACCCCCTATACATAGGCATGCTTTTCTCCCACTGTTTTTTTGTTGTTTTGTTTACTTGTTTTATCTGACGTTGATTCGATGCATTTTGTTGCTTTTCGTTTACTAATTGTGAAACGTCTTCAGTTAAAAACTAATTTGTACTAGCAACAGTGCTGGCTGAGAACTTGACCCGTATGGTCATTTGCCAAGACGCCAACGTGATACGTGATTCAACATGTTAGAATACAATCATTAATTTGTGAAACCTGAAGGTTTTAAGGTTTTGTATTCTCATCAAAATGAAATTAATTTCTGCTCTTTGATGTTGTTGTTTTTCCTCTTGCTGCATTTGAGTTACTTCGTGATTTGAGTCACTAAAATGCATGAATAAACCATTACCAAACAACAGTAGATCTTTAGTGAAATAAATTTTGTGGTAGTCTTTTATCACAAAATTTGCTGCCACAGTCTTTTTAATAGAACATGAAGTCAATCAAATTTTGGCCTTCAACACCAGTAAAAAAATAGAAAATCAATACAAAGTTGAAACGAATACTCATATTCTAAATACTTAGTGTTTTGCACAAACCAAGCTTATCTGTGATACGATTTCTTACGCTAAGCAACAATACGGAACAAGAAAGATTTTTGAAGAAATTTTATTCGTAAAAAACAGTTTATGCTCGTTAATTTTCTTGAAATATTGGTTGCGTCAACCGAGTTTACTTTCCCGAAATTGCCATATGTGCAAGAAGCGTTCGTACAGCTTCCAGCTGCGGTTCGATGAAGCAGCTTAGTAAAGAAATATTTTCGATGCAATATTTAGTGCATTGGAAGAGGAAATACAGAAGCATTTTTAGGCATTGTTTTTTTATTCAATCCGCATGTTTTCTCAGAATCAAGCTCGAAGTCAACCGCGTACTTGAGATGTTTTTCCGATACTGCAAGAAAATTGTTGAAACAACAAGGGAGTCTTGCTTCGAACAGCTCAAGTTCTATGAATATCAGGTACGCGAATTTTGCAAATATCGTAAAGTGCGGTCTATCAGTCAGTACCTGCTGAGCGCTTTTATTTTCCTTTCTCAGTTGTACGTGTGCAAAGTTTTTACAAGTTGTGCGATATGCTGCATTTGTGTGGCGCGTAAATGGGCGTATCTTATCCAAACAAACCTAGTACTGAATTAATTGTTTCGTTTTGGGGTGCCACGTGATCATTTTTCTTAGCTGTATTTCTTCAGGAATTGCAACAATTTTAATTAAACGCGCGTTTACTGATTTGATTTCAAGAGCAGAACTCAACAGATTTCTGATAATGAAGTTCAAGTGCTAAGGCTGGACATTTTCACTTGATTTTACAACGTAGATAAATTATAACGAGTGTCGATATCAAAATCCGTGGATTAAAAAATCATGAATTTTCAAAATTTTAGTCTGTTCGTGGCGCAAAGTTTTACTTTCAACTGAATAGCATAAATGATCGTGAAAATTAGTTGTAACTCTTGTACTTCTTTGCATTTCAGACTTGTACTTTCTATTTTACTGTAACTTTTGTAAAGTTCCAGTTGCTTGTCTTCGTAATAATTGTTTAGAGTGAGAGCCCTAATAGGTGCGCGTGAGGTTCCAGACAAAATATTTCGATTATTATCTTTCTAATATTATCCCCATTTCCTTCGAAAGGTTTCATTTTGCTTGCCAGTTTTTGAGAGGAGGCGCATTTCTCTGATTGCAGGCAAGACAAACGAAGCCGCTGTTCGTCAAGGAATCGCTTTACTTGCAACGAAGGAAGCGACAACTCCGAGCGAAGAAGCTCCGCATGGCCCGCGTCATATCGCGCCGAGTCCCGGCCTTCGTGACCCTGATCGACCAAGCCATCGCTGTCCAGCTGGTCGCCATTGTCAGGGCTGCTGTTACTCAGTAAGACTGCATTTTGCGGTTTGCGCTCGCTCTGTACGTGTCGCCCGACCATCAAGCGCGCGTTGTGTGGGAGGAGCGCCTTGTCTTCGCAAAGAGACGTTACCTGATATCCGTTAAGCGCTGACGAGCTGCTGTGACGAACGTTGCTGGCATTGTTCATTGGATCTATTTGTTTGTGTTTTGAAAAATGCCGACTGTGAACTCTCAGCGGCGGCCTTCTCGACCTCTTTGATGTTTGAAATGGTTTCGAACTTTTGTGAGGTCGTGGTGATTTTTTTGTTACAGTTTCGTCGACGATGTCCTTACAATGCAAGAGGACGATGACGAAGTGACCGTGGAGACCTTGTCAACCGCCACTGAAAGCATGCGCACAAAAGGTATTCCAGTTCGGCTTATTGTTGTTGACTTGAGCCTCATACCTTAAGCTAGGGACAGCCTTTACGCGTTACAGTATATGTTACCTTAACTGGTATTAAGAGATCATGGTGGAAAATTTCAAATAGACACAACGGTTTTTCCCCTGACGCGAAGATTGCCCGGATGTGAAATTCTCGCCACTTTTTTGATCAGGTGTTAACGGCCAAAATCTTGTAACGCGCTATGGCTCCTTATCCAGTTACTAAAGAATGTTGTTTCTGGATCAAAACTACTCATCATCAAGGATTGCGTTCATACTGCTTTAACTGAGACCGGTCTTGCATTCATTTCACAGTCCAGCCAATCAACGCGACGAAACATTCGTATGTTGTTATTTTAACTGCCTGATTTGTTGTATTTTTGTTGCTGACGCTCCGTGCTGCTATCTTCCTTGCAGCATCCGACAGCAACAAAGAACAAGTCGAAATTTTCAAGTCGGTTTTCGCCGCCAAGTTTGTCTTCAACAAAGAAACCCACCAACTTGAGATGCATCCGTCTTTGAACGAGTGAGTGTGACCTGTGACGAATTGCAAATGATATGCCTCGCAACGAACATCGTTAACGACACACCACTTTTGGAAAGGTTCAATTTTCAGCTGAAGGAAAGCAAATGTGTAGCATTGCATTGATCTAATGGAATGGTCAACGTTTCTTACTTTGTCGATGCTAAAACCAACGATTCATCAGGCTAAAAAGGTGGCTTTGCGTTTAAGGCGACGAGCAGCTTTTTTGATTCATAACGGGAGTTACAGCTGTTTCTTGCAAGGTAAATGCAGCTGAAACTGCGAGATGACTTTTGCTGGAATAGTAAGCGGGCATGTGTGCGCAAAGCTTAAAAAATTTGACCCTTTATTTCGCGTTGGATAGCGCATGAGTTTCTCTGTGCGTCATTTTCAGCGGGTTAAGCAATTGCCAAGCAGAATATTCTAACGAAAAAGCCAACTCGGGTGGTCAGTTTAAGTTCTCGTACAAGACCCAATTACCTGGTGACAAGCAGGCAAGCAACCAGCCAGTAAACACAAATCATATGCGCATAGGCGAAGCCAGGGGTTGGCTAGGGAGCCATGGACCCCCCAAATTTTCGGAACGTATAGCCATTTTGTGCTTTGAGAGGCGGTATCCCAAACAAAGCAGTGTTATTCGCCTCAAATCAAGCATTTTGGACCCCCCAAAGTTTTTGGCCCCTCCCAGGTTTTTGGGCTGGCTACGCTCCTGCATATGCGCTCGTAAGCAATAATTTTCGGTTGTCATTGTTTAAGTCAGAGGTTTAACGAGTTGGTTTTGTTAATATAATTTGGATAAATTCAGCGGCCCGGATTAAAGAGCTTATCCAACGAGCGGTAGTTTGCCCATGCCTGGCTAAGTTACACTTCGAGCCTTTCCACAACGTTTGTAGATTTCGAGCTGTCATGAAAGAGTCGATCGATGGCATCCTCCGTTTGCTGTGCGACCGGTCATGCACCATGCACTCTATGTCCAAGTCCAGCGACCCTCAGCGGCCCGGATCAGCTCCGGCCAAGTTTGACTCTGCCCAGTCGGATCCGGATGCATCATCCCGAAGCTCAGTTTCCACATTCGCGTCCGATTTTCGTTCTTCTCAAGCTGACGAGGAAGAGGAGGCAGAAGATGAGAGAAAAGAGGTACGCTGCTGTTGTTCAGCAGGTTGTATTCAAGTGAATCGAGATTTTTATTCTTCGATTCTCGAAAAAGTGGAATCAAATGCATTGACAGCAGCATTTATTGCAAAGGAAAAATTAAAGATCCTGTAACTTTATTCTAGCGTGTTTTCGGTATTATTTTGAACGGTTTTGTGCCAGTTTTCTGACTGGGTTCTTAAAAGTGATTTCTTATTAAAAAATTGTTGATTGATTCGACCGCGTCGTCTTTGTGGTTACTAGTTGCTTAGCAACTCTTGCCAGTTCACTTTCTGAGGGTGCGTCACTGATTAGGAAACTTGTACTGATATTAATTGGTCACAAACAAATGAAACCAGTTGCTAGAATGTAGCACTCTTAAACCTTAAACTAGACAACTTTTAAGAGTTAGCATAATCCCAATAGATTCGTGATAGCCTTGCTATTTAAATACAATTAGCTTTTTACTTCTACCGATGCCTGTTCTGTTTTTGGTTCTTGCGAGACGCTGTTTTCATCAAACAAACCACTGCCCGATGAAAGCAAACCTTAATTTTTTTGAAGTCCCGCAGAGGTGTGTTACACGTGTTTATACTGATCGAATCATAGAAATTTTATTCTAGCATTTTGTTTCCTCCTTGTATAAAGCGCCGTGACGTTACCAGGCAGATATTCAGAATTGGTCGAAACTAACTTTTAGCTTTAATTGGATTTCTTATAATGTTCCATTTCTCAATTTTCAGCTGATCACTGTCACGCCCCAAGTTGAACAGCAATTGCAGTTGGAGGACATAGACACTGCTCCGCCTCTCAACGGTGAGCCACGACGTTTGGTTCATGTGAAAAGTCGCTAATTTATCCGGTGAAGACTTTACCTTAGATTATAAGTCTCCAAACTTTTTTGTCAGACTGCCAGATAAGCTATTACACAACAGGTCGAGGGCCGGACATCTTACGTAATGTGATTGTTTCGGGGTATGTTACATTCTGCCAAATCAACAAAGTTTTCGTAAATATATTATGCTTTCATTATGGACAAAATAGCTTTGCAGGCCAGATTGAGTGGCTTCGCGAGCTGGATTTGGCCCGCGGACCGTAGTTTGGAGACCCCAGCCTTAGATAACTGGGTCCAAGCACTTTAAGTTTTACGAGAGTTGTTTCAAACGTCGAACCTTTTTTATCGCGACACGGAAGTCACTGCATTCAGAAGGAAAATTAATGAGTATGTTTGCTGCGCACTGTCAGTGTCAAAATGTTTTCTAAAAAAGTTTTTATTTATGAAGGTTTTCAAGCAAGCTGTCCGATTGCTTTTGCTATAATCTCAGACATTATACAGCTTTTTTTCTGTATTGTTGGCGTAGATGATATGCCGTACCTGGTCAAGGCCCCGTTCAGGTAAAGATATGCCTATCTTTACCATGAAAACTGGGGTTCTACTTTCTGCTACAGCAAAATTCCAGCTAAACCCGGCCTGCCTCTTGTGCTTTACCACAAAAATTTTTTGTGAAACTTTTTCATGGTGGTAGTCTGATCAATTAAGGTCTATTGATTTCAATTTTACATCCACACCGGTAGAGTGCGATGTGGCTAAAATTGCTTCTCGTATCTTAAATTTTTTCGTTGTCGTTTTACCGCAATATCTTCAGTCAGCCTCATACAAAAATTGCCAGTATAAGTGGGTCGCAAGCTGAAAAACGTTGGGAAGCATTGAGTTAATGGATGCTTTTACTAAATTTGACCGTTCCGTTTCCAAGAGTAGAACTTGTTTACTGCGAAATTCGCAACTGAAGTTTGGGTGAAGTTCAACCCAATGTCTGCACATATCAAAGCGGTCATCTGCAACAGCGGCAATGTGTTCGGTAGGCAGTTCACATTTTTTTCATTCCTGCAGCAGTATGTGTTGCTGTGGGACCCATAAGAATTTAACAGTAGTAAGAATACCAGCGCCTTTGACCGCTGCGCACATGTTATTCTTGAAGGAAATACGCGTATGAACTGACAGTATTGTGATTTCAGCTTAAGTAAATATTTTCAATATTGTGCTTTACTCCCCGTTGTTCGTAGCGTTATATTCACCCTTTTGCATGGCCAAAGTAAATGTGCTCCCCGGTCAATCCTACTGATATTTCCAATACAGTCTTGACCGAGCCGACGGTTTCCGTGCAAGAACTACCCACGAAGGACGACGAAAACGACTTGGTGGCAACTCCCGACATGGTCGTGCGCCCCAGTCGTAGCGGAATGTTGGGTTTGGTGGTTGGTGGACGAGCCATGCTGGGGTTCCACAGCCCACTCGACCAGAGCACACTTATGGAGAAGATCTTGGAAGATCCTGAGGTTTTTTTTAAAGAACCAGCTATGCTTTATCTGCTTTTTTTATGCTACCCTGTGCGTTAAAACATGAACATAGCTATCTACCAGAAATGGCTATTCTAGTCCCGATGCGAATCCTACAAAAACATAAAACTTGCCTTCCATATTTTCCAAAAATGTGATAATCAAGCTCAATTAAATTATTGAGTTTTTCCTTTCAGCTGATTTACCTTGGAAATCGAAACGCTATTAACAGAAAACGCATTGCATTGGAATTAAGCCTAATTGTGCTACATTGCAATATATGCGAGTTAATCTGTGCGAACTGCGACATTAGAAACCTGCGTAGTGAAAGAAGCTCTGAATTTCATGCTTAAGCATGATGGAGAATGTAGATGTGTCGCTTGAAGATTGAAAATAGATTGAAATTAAAGCCCAAATAAAGGCCAGCTTATATAAACCAACACAAACTACGTACCGTACCTTGGATTGTAATTGTCAAACGTTCGTAAACGCTTTCAAAATGAAACAGACTTGAAATGACAGCCAATGAATGAAACGTGCTGTGGCGTTTCGTGCAATTGCAAAAAGTGAAAATTTGCAGATACTGTCATTCGTGTATTCAACTAATCAAAACGATGTTTTTTGTGCTTTTTTTAAATCTGTTTGTTATTGGCAGTGAAAACATGCAACGTTAATCCAAATATATCGCTTTGTGCCATATATTTGGATTTGCATGTAGGATCTCAGTGGTCTGTTGAAAAACTGAAATTATAGTTCAGTCACGTGTTTCTCTCAGAACAACCACAACGCAACAACTTCGCAAACGTCATGCAATGACTTTAAAGAGCTGTAACAGTCGTGAAATGGCGAAGATAAGTTTAAATCTTCTTTCGTCCACTTGTGTGCGACCCGTTCAAAGTATGCAGGGCGCAGATTCTGTCTGAGCAACGTCACGACTGAACCAAAGTCACTTGTCCTCATTTTTCCGCTCAGATCTACGGGGCGTTGAAGAAACAGGCTGAGCTCGTCCAGTCTGCTGTGAAGGAGGTGGCCGCGTTCTGCAGCGAGCAGAACGAATGGATCGTTGACATACGTCGCTTCACCTCATCGTGGAGCGATGCTGAGGCAGACAAGTGGAAAGGCCAGCCTGCCACTGCAATCGAAGAGCTCCTCAATCTTCTGAAAGCCTGGAGCGAAAAAGCACGTTGGCTGCTGATCTTTATTTTTGATACATTTTTTGCTGTAGCTTTTATATGGCAACGTCTTCGTGTAAGAATTTTCTTGTCCCAGCCACTCGGGAACGCAGTATAGGCATATATTCTCTTCTGTCCTACCATTTACCAGCTGTCAGGGGTTTCAACAGCCAAAGTTTGGTTTTGCTTAAACTACGTATAAATATAACACATCTTGTACTTCATTTACTTTTCTCTATTTTGATCTAACCTCTGTCACCCGAATTTTCGATTGGCAGGTGTTGCAAAAAAATTGTCTACCATGACTTTTGCGAAAATATGCATTTTTTCCTACAAGCATTGTGCTGTCGTTGATGCACGTCACAATCAGACACATGTGACTCCAGTTATGCTGCCAGAAGTTCCCCTGTTTCGTTTTTTGAAGGTGTCTGATGAAAAAGCAAGTAAATTCGTGGAGCCAGTACGAACATTTCGTCATCGAATTTTCGTGATGGTGTAGATTAATCGCAAAATTGCTACATGCATCTATGAAGAACTTTGAAAATGACTGCCGCTAATTAATTTTGAAAATATTCCCAGGTGAAAAATATGGATCGAGCAATTGTCACGACAAACAGACTTCTGTACGTGGACTGTCGCATGCCTGCTTACACCTTGGTGCCGCAGCTCAGCTCCATCTTCAGGAGAATCATCGCTTTGGTGAGTTGCGCTTGACGGGTTGATGTTGAACCTTAACGCTCCGAACGGGGTTTAACGTCAGCGAAGCTTGCACGATCGCTGCGCTGATTGGATCAGATGTCGACACCCAGCAAGTGGGCTTAGTTCAATCGTCGCTTCTCCTCCTTTTTTTCTGGATCGGTTTTGACTTCATTCTAATCATCTGCAGACGGTTTCACAAAAAGTGTCGTGATTTGGAGACTGCAACTTTAGGGAAATGACTTCATTGATGCAGCTCAAGCATTTTCTGAAGAACTTATTAGATATATTTGAACTTCATAACCAACCCAGCATTCCGTGCCTTGTCGCAAGGCGTTACGTTACTCATCTGTACCTCCTCATGCGTTAGCTATAAACGTCAATTCAGCTGTATGCGTCTTTTCTAGTTGAATTCAGTTGAAGTGGCGTCTGTTAGGATTTTTATGACCTTTTTTTTCATAAAATCCTCCGTACCGAGAGCCATAGGAGCACGGGAAGGCATTTTACTGGGGGAAGGGCGGAGAAAATTTGCTCTGAAAATAACAGTTTACTAACTTTTCCAGAGTAAAGTAATTATAACCAGTCACGACTTTGGTCCAGATTACACACTACACTGGCCCAAATTACACGGATCACCCCCAAGTGAATATACACTGTATTGAAAATTTTCACCGTTTATGATTTTTGAGCAACTTGCACCCACACTGAAAAACAGAGTTTGCCCTGAAATTTTTGACTGTATTGAATATATTTTTACCATTCAGGATTTTTGAGCAACTTGCCCTTGCTCTGAAAAACAGAGTGTCCCTAAAATTTTTCACTTTATTGAAATATTTTTTATCATTCAGGATTTTTGAGCAACTTGCGCTTGCCCTGAAAATTTTCAAGCCGGGGGGGGGGGTTCAAGCCCCCGGCCTCGTACGCCTATGCCCAGAGCTTTTATTATGACAGAGCGTTTCTTTTATTGTGACTGCCCGTGAAGACTTTAAGTTTGCGTGCGGGTCTAACTCTCTGTGTTTCATAAAGTCATTGCGTGATGAGCTACCAGCTCTCCACACGAAGTTTTATTTTCTACTGCTTCTTGAGACAGCTGATCTTGGTTTGGATTATACTTTCAAATAAAATGATTTGTTTGTTTTGTGTTTCATTACTGTGTTACCTGTAGCCAGTGGAGAAATACGACGAAGGATCTTTGCGGCGGGCTCAGAAAATAGGCATGCCTAGTTTTTAGACCCTTATTTTGCTTTTGCCTACTGAAGGCTCTGGCTTGGTTAATTCTACTGTAAAGTATACGCAGCTTTATACTACTAGGACTCCATTCAGGAATAGAGCACAATATGCGGTGATGCAAGCTCGCATATTTGCCCACTTCGCAAGACCAGCTGAAACATGCGCATCTGCAATTCCCTTTTCTTACAATCTAATCAGGTCGTTTCTGAAGCCAAATTCTACGCCGAGCAAGTAATGGACGAGTCCAAAGAAGCGTTAAAAGTGCTCAAGAACAAAAACACAGACGTGAAATCATTTGCGGAGTACGCCAGCCTCGTCGCTACGTCGCAGACGCGAAAACAGGACTTGACCGAGAAGGTGACGTACATTAGGTAGGTGCTAGACATCCGCTTGCATTTTTTCTCGTTTTGAAATTTTGCAACTTTTGGGAACGCTATGTTTTTATGAAAATGTATGTACTGTAGTTTCGAAAATCAGCTTCTACATACAAGCGCACAGCAAATCTGTTGTTTCAAAAGTGGCGAAATGGTTTAGGTGGAGTGGCATTATTAATTACAAAGGTTTCTCACTTTTTTCGTCGGTGTAATAACATTATGAATGCTTGGAAAGGGTATAGTTTTTGTGGATAAACCCATACGTGTTGTCGAGTTTCACGCAAGTACATCTGCTTGAAACATATTGATATCAATAGTGATGGCAATGCTTGGATTAATGTAGTCAAAGTGAAATTATTGTTGACCGATTTAGTAACTTTTACAATGGGCTATAAAGGTATTTGTTTTGAGGTTTAAATTTTTGGAGTACGGCAAGTGGTGCCTAGCATCATACACTGCAAAATTATAATGTCTTTATACGCTGAGCACACTCTAGATTCGTTTGAACAGTGCAAGAGAAACCTCTTGTACTGCCGTACTTCGCCTGGCTTTATTTGCCGCTTGCTGCGGTGATTACGTTTTTGTTATTGCGATGCAAAGCAATTAGCCAGTTTCAGTATACCACCAAGGCTTTGGATTAAGTCATTTGAACGTCCTTTCCTTCCAACCTGTTTGAAAATTTTGAGGCTGGCTTTAATTCACGACGTTGCATTTTGTCGTGGTCCTGTGGTTGGTGGTCCTTGGAAATATTACAAGGCCGTAAAAATGTAGAAAGTTTGATAAGATAAAATCTGACCTTTCACTTCCCTATTCATCTCAACTTTTTTGAAGGCTAGCGACATGTTTTATTTCTTTGAATCCATAGATTCAAAACGTCCACCCTAATCGATTTGTTTTCGCAGATCTTTGTTTGAAGTGGTGAGGATGACTTACAGACAACTGACCCAAGATGAAGAAAAGCTAGAAGAGAAGGTCAAGTCGATGTGGGAGGCATTCCTTTTTCAGGTTTTCACCGTTTTCTATTTCTACTTACTGCTGTTATCGGTTATGTGAGAAATATATTGCGATTCTTAGCTTGCGCAGTTGTCAATTCGAATTACCTTTTTTAGGTCTGAACAAACTGTTTTTAAGTCGTATGATGTTTTGCAACTGCGCTTGGGAAAGATAATTGAGTCAAAACATTCCAAGTCTTTTCGTATCAGAATGTAGCTTTCTGTAGCGCTGAGGTTTCCATCTGACTCCAAGACGATGGAAACACGTTGTTTGTTAGCAACTTTCAGTGAGCAACTTGTTTTGATGATCGTGCGGTATGTTCATTGCGTTTCAGCTGAAAGACGCAACCAACTTCGTTGCAAATCAGCGACCAATCATCGTCAAGCATCTGGATGAGGCGTTTTCTGCGCAATACGACCAGGCAGTGAACTTGGCGAGAAAGGCGTCGACCGGCAAAATGATTGATCCCAATGCTGATGCAAACGAAGTAAGTTCCATTCATGACTGTTGCTTGATTTTGTGCCATGACTAGGGCTAGTTTTTATTGACCTAAAAACTGAAAAAATAACTTAAAAATTCAAAAAAATCGGCTTTATTGACTTTATTAACCTAACAAAGTTTAGACGGGAATAAATGATATTTCTTGAGATTTTATATTAAAACGAACATTTATTAAACGAAAACACACAAATTCTCAACGAAACGTGCGACACAAGTCTGTGTGCTATTTCGAAATAAGTCTAAGTCTTGCGACAAAACACTGCAAGCCAATCACCAGGTGGACGAATTAAAGTATAAAATCATGTAATGTTGTACATTTTCGGCCTTAAAGTTTTCTGTCCTTGGCCAACAGTGTTTTCAGCATGTTTCATCCACCCAGGTTCAGAGTTCGTGTGACAAAAATTTCCGGTTCAGTGTTTAATGTGTAGGCTTTATCAGACATAGCAAAATTATCACTTTTTCTCACCAATACTAAAAAGAAATTTTGACTAATAACTGATAATTATAAAATATTGACTTTATTGCACTATGAAAAGAATATTGACCTAACGGAAAAAAATTGACTTTTTATTGACCTATCAAATTAAGAATATGAAACTTACTCTTTCTATGCAGAGTTCTTGCAAAAAATCACGTCATTCAAGGTTACTACCAAAAAATGGCTTTATTGAAAAAACTTGCACTAGCCATAACATTCAGTTTCTTATTCAGTCATCGTCAAAAACGTCAAAACGTCAAAAAATGTCAAAATTTTCACAGGTAATCAATGAGCTTGAAAGCTCGATCAGCACTTTCCAAGAACACAAGAGTCGATTGAAAGAGCTGAGTCGGTACAAGGAGTCAGCATGTGGTCAGACCTACGACCTTCAGTTACTTGATAAGCTGGGAACGGAGTTGCTGAACCGACTTGAACTTTGGAAATATGTTGGCACTGCAAGTAACGCCATTGCTGAGTGGAAAGCTACGCCCTTCAGGTCACCACAAGATGGCGGAAGAAAACTATTTTTTTCCACGCGCAGTATCATTGTGTGCCGTTATACAGCTGTTAATCAACCCCTCTCCCGTACAATAACACATGTTATGAAAATCAGTGAAAGTATTTGTGTGTGAAGGAGTGCAGTCTGATTTTGACCTGCAGTTCTTAACACACTGTTCCTTTAATCGGGTTTGAACATTACGCTGTAGGTTGCAGTTGGTAAACAAAACTTGCCGCTGTTTGTCTGATGGATACGCGCAGTCGTGACCGCAACTTTGCTGTAATGCAGTGATTCTCAAACTTTTTGAGATCGCGTACCACCTGATGTTTTTTTAATGTTGGAGTGTACACGCTTGGTTTCAGAAGAACGTAATTTGCTCAAAATGTACTTAAGATTAATATAGCAAATAAACGAATTAGCAACATTAGCAGAACACACGAACGAATTATAAC
>JGI24158J21664_10000690_pt1 | contig 33204 bp, 27 predicted proteins | sample Ectturendosymbi3_FD_21664 | JGI IMG/M metagenome (IMG submission 21664)
AATAAATGTAATCATCATTGTGGTATCATTTAAAATCCTGGATTTGTGCCCAATCGCTTTGTTTCAACAATTGTGAAACACCCTGTACTGTGTAATGCTTATTACGCCCTTGATGACAACCTTGCCATAAATCAGCTCATAAATCAAGTCCTCTTTTCTCTTTATATATTCTCCCTACATCAAACAGCCGCTCATGCAAGTTCCACCGGGCCCTATTTATCTCTCGGGTCCCGGATTAAGGTGCCGGCTGATCCTCCCTCTCATAGGACCTGACTGGCAGTTGCGCCAAATGCTCATTGTTGCTCTTCTACCGGTGAGCAATTACTAATTCTGATAGTTATCAATAAAAACTTTTCGAGGTTGCTCATCCTGATGTGTATCATCTAAGAAGGAAACCCTTTTTAAATTTCACCATAAACTTGATCAACTTCACTCATCACTTTACAAACGTTCGGTGAGCAACTGATTATAGCAGAATATTAAAGAATTAATTACACCATTAGCTAACTTTCACTCACACTTCGCACTTCATATCTCTGGTCTAGCACAAGCAAATTGCAAGGCTCCTAGCTTTGTGACGTTTTTACTACTGAATAGTGCGCACGAGCTCTAGTTCAGTGCTTTCTAAACTTTTTCAGCTTGTGACCCATTTTTACTGACAATTTTTGTGGGGCCCACTGTGAGACTATGCGGCAAAACAAAAATGTAAAAATTGAGATATGACAATGGAATTGGTTAATTTTCAAAAAACGTTTTCTGTTAATACGGGAATACTGTGAAATTTTGAAATGCTCTGCGGTCATCTTGAAAGACTTTCGCGGTCCATTAGCGGGTCGCAGCCCACTGGTTGGGAACCGCTGCTCAAGTTTGTTTCCCTGCCTGCAGAGCACGGTACACCGAGTTGTTGCTGTGGATGCTGGTACCACAAAACAGGAATGAATAAGCTGTTTGTTATTTTAGAAGCATTGAAAATCTATAACGGCCTGATTTGATGAAAAATGTGTTGCTACACCTTCTGGTAAAACCGCCGAACTTTCTGCAGTGCACATGATCCCGAAGTAAAAAGTGAGTGAAAACTCACCGAAGCCGCTCAGCGATTAGATCAGGGACCTCCAAACCACGGCCCGCGAGCCAAATCCGGCCCGCAAAGACATTTCGTCAGTAATGAAAGAATGGTATTTTTACGAAACATTTGTTCATTTGATATTTGGCAGAATGCAGCATATCTTGAAACAATCACATTACGGAAGATCAGGGCCGGATTTACCTATAACAGGGCTACTCAAACGGCGGATCGCCTTCCGAATCCGGACCTTTGGATGGTGAAGTCAGGACCTCGTCAGCCGCTCACAGTTGTGTTCTACAGAAAAGTTTCATACCAAATCTAGCGTTTTTGTCCGTACTTCTGAGCCATGAACTCGTTGTCAACTGTATAATTGTCGATTAAGCTGTTGTTTCGCTATCTTGCAGTGTACCAATGAGTTGCCCTTTTTATTCTGGTTCAAATCAATTGTTTCCTCATAATTGTTTAATAATCGCATGTCATTGCAATGCCTATCCTGGTAAAAACAATAGAAGCAAGGCAAAAAATGGCGATGAAGCCATTTCCTTGCCTTGGTTGAATTTCATTGATTGTTAATAACAATGAAATTCAAAGTTGTTGCTTCAGTGAAGCGTTGCGCATCACCACTGGCACACAGAGCGCTCCAACAATTCATAAAGTGGCTGGAAACTGTTGGATTTTTGGCTGACGCAATGTCGCACCTCAACAACTTGAATGTTGAACTGCGAGGAGTAAAACATAATTTTATTTGACTCGTGCTTTTCAGAAAAAGCTAGAAAATTTTAAACATGTTATTCAAGCTGAGCTTAATCATTTTCCGCGACTTTTGAAGCAAAATAAGGGCAAAAAAGATACCATGTATGTTCAGTTTATTGGAAATTTGATTATCAACTTTACATACGATTTGGCGACCTTTCTCTTCGAAAACAGTTGCTGTGGCTTCTTCGAAACGCTTTTTCGTGACAGACATTATAGAATTATCAACTGAAGAAAAAGGCACATGGGAATGGGTGGACACAGCAGAGTTGTGAACGTGCCTCATTTTGAAGCATGGACCTGGCCCGAAAGTACAAGCCCGAACCCGGCCTGATCCCGACATTTATTTTTGAAGTCCAATTTAGGCCCTGAAAGCCAAATCTAACGAGTGAGCAAAGATATGCGCAACTAAGGGATCCTGGTGGTTAAGCGAAGTAAACATGACTAAATATTTCGTAAGTAATCATTTTTGTATTGGAAATTTATTCAACTCGATTGGTTTGACGCTAACTGGCGACATAAGTGTCCATTGTTGCGAACAAATTAAGTATGCAGGTCCGAAATCGCCTGAAACATTTTGAAAAACTTAAGCCCGAACCCGGCCCGAGAAATCCGGCCCGTCTTACAACTCTGGGACACTGCCGAAATTCAGCTGGAGATATTCAATATTCACTCAAGGGTGGGCAACTGCGCAGTACCACCAGAGACCATTTGCACAGTGAAATCTCATTCTCGCGCACGTGCAACATTCCAAAAGATTGGAAAAGTACAAAAACAAGGAGAAACTATTTGAAATATACGGGCGCTTTGTTTGTATTTTGATAAGATTTTATACTTATTCTAATAATTGAAAAAGTTTGTAATTGATTCAGAATTCCGTTAACTAAATTATTCATGTTTACTGAAATAAACTTTTGCTCGGTTTAAAATTTTCTTATATGGAACACTGGAGCTAATTCAATTCCAAGAGAACGTAGCTGTAAAAAATATTTTGTGATTGTACATCGGACAATTAACCTTTTGGTAAAAGTAAGGGATCTCCAAAAATTTTCCCACTCTTTGCAATTTAGCAGTGCAAATTCTCATTATGTTTTGGTCTACCTACTTGTGTTAGTCTGCGTTTTCAAATATGATCTTCGTAAACAACAAGCTTTGCATCTCTATGACAAATGAAATCCTTCACCGTAGCCTTCGACTTGCTATCACTACCTTGGAACCAAAACTCTAGCAAGATGTAGAAATGCCATTTTTCCCATCATATTATATTCTCATTTCATGTTTTTTGTTAGAAAAATTGAAGACATGTTACATTTGTATGATTTCATGGGAGTGACCGAACCTCAGCAATTTTTTACTTTTGTATCTGGACCTTTGCTTGAAATAATTGAGTAGCCCTGAACTATAGGCTATATAGGCTTAAGCCTAGGACCTGATCCAAGGGGGCCTGCAGGAAACTGTAGTATGCATAGATTTATAAGCCGGTGTATGATCAAATCGATAAATATTCGTCAAAATTTTATGTCTTAAAAAACCTTTCGCATCCGATATTGATACTGGTGTGAGGGTGTAACACTGACTGAACATGTTTTGTTTCACCGATATGAGAACTTTTTTCACCTGTTGATCGCATACGGACACTGTAATGACAGGAAGATCTATTAGATTTACTGTAGCTAATTCCCAAATTCATATTCTAAAAAAACAGATTTAACGGGATTTTTCATAATTAAGCCTAAACAGTCAGATGCACTCGAAAAAAAACAGATATGGGTGAAAAAAGCAGCAGTGGGAGCCCTGAGTGAGTCGATATACTCAAAGCACGTTGGCTGCTTCCTCTGTTTGCTGAATTGTACCGATTGTTACGTGTGAATCAGGCGAAAGAACTTGTGGCTGTTCGTGTTTGAAATGCACCTTATTGAACCTTAAGGTTGTGCTGCAGAGCTATGTGTAGGACCAGGCCCGTAACCAGGGGGGCGAAGCCACCCTACAAAATTTTTCTCCCCCCCTGGAAAAATGTGTTGAGCATAGTTGAAAACTATTGGACATAGTTTAAAAAATTTGGGCCCCTCTCAGAAAACTCTACGCACCCCTGGTGTCCCAAGCTGGTTACGGGCCTGTGTAGGACTACAGTAGCATTATCCTACAATAAAACATAGCTGCTTATTCTGAGCAATGCTGTAGTTGTCAGCGTTTCTATTGCGTAAATCTCGTTTGGTAGTTTTAAATATGATTTTTTCCATTTTAGTTTTTTCAAAGTCATTCAGAAACCAGATTGCTATTGAGTACGTGCGCAAGTTTGTACAGCTCCCATGCTAAGTTAGTGCAAGAAGATCTTAATGAGCTTGAATAACAAGCAAAAGTCACTTTGCCAGCTGGCAACCACAGAACTCTACCCCAACGAGACAAACACAGGGTAACAGCAGAAAATGACAAAAACACGTTTGGGTCTGATGATGCCTTAGTGGTTTTTGGTTTAACCAACCACGCGGACCCTTACTTCTGAGCTTGATGATCACTAACTGCCTAGGAAAAAGTTTTATTTCAAGATTCAGAAGAATTAAAAACGAAGTAAAAGGTCACAATGTTCTAGGAGAGGTTGCCCAGTATAAGAGTTCGGTGCATTAAAGTGGCAAACTTAGGCAAACAGATTGTACTGGATTCCTAGATAATTTTTTATGAAGGCCAAGAAAAAAGCTTTTTTATTGTTTACTGGGCTCTATTCAGCCTTACTTGATTCGATGATTGTATCTTTTTGTAAGTATTTCAATAATGACAGCATAAGGGAAGTTTAAACCAGTTCCGTCGCCATAGGGGCCTGTGCTGGGCTCATTCCCTCCAAATTTAAATATGAAACACTATAAATCAGTGGAGATTTTATCAAATTTTCAGAATGTGAAGTCCACCTGCGCAAATGTAAAGCCCCTATTGAAAGCTTTCTGGCTACGGTTCTGGTTCAAAACCTCACATCCTTTCGCGCGACGGTTTCGTTACGTTCGATTCTTAGGAGTCTGAAAAAGCAACAAACACGCGAATCGTGAACCAAGCAGTTGCAACCGTTTGGGTCGTTTTGCTTGAAGTATTTTGCTCGTGTGTGCGAGATTTTTATGGCCGTGGCAAGCAAGTCGCAACGTGGTCCTCAAATTGTGCTTTAACGTCTTTATGCCGCCACACATATGTGCAGTGTGTTTGGCTTTAGAGCACAGATAAGAAAACACAAATGTGAAACGTATGAAAAACGTATGCCACGTGTTTTGTCAAATATTTAACCTTGACATTTTCGGTTGATTTGCCTGCAAAAATTAATTATCCTGTTCCCGCCAGCCAAGAAATACGATTTCAACCATTACGTGTCATTGAAAGTTTTTGCGTCGAAAGTCGCCACTTAAGCATAGTGATCGTGGGGAACTCTTGTAATGTTTGAGAATTTTTTTTTGACCGTACATTTACAGCGTCAGTGTCGTCATTTTCGACTTTGCACAAATTGATTAACGCTTTTCCATTTTTTCCTCGTAACAGTGGGAGAGGGGACCTCATAAGTGGACTAGCCTAGGGTCTCGAATCAGTTAAATCTGGCCCTGCGTAGGATGTCCGGCCCTCGAACTGTTGTATAATAGCTAGGGCCATTAAGTCATTTTTTCTGTGGTTCAGGAAGCTATGAAACGAAATTTTAAAACAAAAACAGCACTCCTAACAAGTGACTTGGTAGTTATAAAGTCATATTTTGCACATAAGGCCATAAAGTCATATTTTGCAAATTTTCAACCTAATTCAATAAGGAAATCATTAAAACCATCTGAAAATACCAGGTGAAACTACATCGCTAGATCTAAGCTGCATCCTGAAAATTGAACCCACTTGGGCACCCTGCGAATGCTGGCAAAGACGTATGTGAACCAAGTTATTTGGATGAAGAGTAATGCACTGCTTGAAAATACATGTTCTTGCTGCCCCAAAGAAATAAACCAATGTCCATGCATGTTTTCAATTTGCTTCAAACCAAACTCTTATGGTTTGGTCATGTTTTGAGCTGTTTATTTTAGTGGGGCTTCAACCAGGGCTGTGCAGCCGGAGCCAAAAACTTTTAGATAGTGGAGCAGGGGCCTGAAATTTGGGTTCCGTTTCACAGAGATAGTTTGTTGGCCAAGCGAGTTTTACAAATATTACGTTTTTTTGACCAAATTGTTCTGGAGCCGGAGCCAAAAATTTCTAGATGTTCGAGCCAGAGCCAAATAATTTAGATGCCTGGAGCCGGAGCCCCAAATTTGAGTACCGGCTCCACAGCTTTGGCTTCAACCAAACATGCGGCTACAATCTCTTCTGCCTATTTTCGTTGGTAGTGCTTCTTTGTACAGTAAATGTAAGTCATATTTTCTGAACACGCCATATTGTCAAATTTTTAGGTCATAAAAATGGCCCTAGTAATAGCTTGTGGCCCTCTGATTAGAAAGTTTGCAGATCCCTGATGTAGGCAGACCAAGATCGGAACCCTAGTTACTATCACGGGTTGCGAAAATAATTATCTTAGAAATTCTCACATTATCTTTCTACGGAAAATGAGGACTATGAGAGGGACTGACAGATCCTCTTGAGTTGCTAAGTATCTGCTCATTATAGAATATGGTTTTGACGCAACACTGTGTTATAACTTGCATAACGATAATTAAATGTTCACGCGGGCCGCATTTGGCCCGAAGGTCCCCCACCTCTACTACTGACCATACGTTTCCAGTGATTATTATTTTCAACACATACATCTGTATCGAAAGAACACTGCAGTGCTTCAGTAAAAGCCACATCCCTTGTGTGACACTGATCACGTAGCAAGGGACAGTGAGTTTCAGTTGAATTTTGTTGCGACCATTTTTAGACAAGCGTTCGTATGCCTAACTGGTGTACTTTCACATGGGCCAACAAACAAGATCACAGCCAACGTCTGCGAAGATCTGTTATTTTCCCCGTCTTTTTGAAGAAGGCCACCGTGCTTTGTCGCATATATGTAGTTTTTTTTTAAGGTGTTTGAAGTTAAGGTTAGCCAACTTCATCAAAAGCTTCAAAAAACACTTCCTGTCTCGTTGCGACTTGTCGCCATACACTGCTGAAACATTTATTTCTCAGCACCTTTGGATTGTCAGTTTCCGTTCAGGGAAGTTTTCAACTGAGCTGCACAAGCTTTGAAAAGAACAAGAAACGCTTCAAGTTGCAGATGTCAAAAATGCTGTTTGATTGCAACGCACTGTCCTCCAGCAATCCGCTGACGAAGACAAACACTTGCTATTCTACGAAATACCTTGATATCAACAAACGTGCGACTTTCTCAAGTTCGATGCTGCATTAATCAAACAGACAAATACGAGTCATCAACAGAACGTAGTAAAATATATATCGTATGGTATACGGGGTTCGGTCGCATGACAGAGACGAAAGACGATTAGAAGAGCACTCTCTCCTCATCGATCAACGAAACTGAATGCACACCGAAGAGAACACATTTGAAAACCAATGTCGAGAGATGGTTACGGTTAACACGCGCAGAAAATCTGCAACAGGTTTACTGGAAGCTTTGTTAGTTTGATGCGATTAAAAACTTTTAATATTTGGTCTGCAAGTTAAAATCGCAACCGAGCGACGCTCTTGTTAGTAACCGAAGAGCGATTGACGTCTATTGGCTGTTTCGTTGCGCTTTCAATAACTACTGGCGCAGTTTGAGTGCGTAATGCCGCATTTCAATGTTAGAAACAGTTGAAATGCTACTAGAATTAGGCTTTTGTAGTGTGTATGCGATCCCAGAGGTTCAGTGTCGCCTTAACTGTTATATTTGCTACAAAGCTCCCACAACAACAAACCTGAATTTTCCGTTCTGTTGCACTGATTCGTTCTGACCAGAGCAGCTTGGTTTGTACCAGTAAGTGCCAAATCTAAAAGGCGTCCAGCTTTCCGACCCTCACCAATGCCGTTAATCCATTCCCATTGATACCCCAGTCCAATTTGAAAGAAATACCACAGCTGATGACAAAGCAGTCGGCAATATATTGCAAAGTCACCGCTGTTGGGTTTAGATAGAGCGTGACGCAGGTCTAACACGTCAAAAGTAGCGACCGCTCGATCCAAGCTCAACTGATGTTACGTAATATGCGAAAGGATAATCAACGAGCGGGACTCGCTCGGGGGGTAAACATTTAAAAGAAGCTCGTGCGTTGCAAATAATTCCGCCGCTGCTGCAAAACCCGACCATCGGCTCGTGACAGTCCCGGGCTAGTCAAACGTGGGCACACAGGACACTTCGCGCGAGAGCGAAGCGGCACTTAGCAAGGTGCTGGACAGCTGCAATCACACAGCGGCGCTCGATTTAGCGCAGAAGACGCGGAGCCGGGCTCGCTCGGACGAACAAATAAACACCGGCGTTCGTCGTTCGCTGAGCTCCGCGCCGCGACGTAATGACGGGAAACAGGGACCGGCGCGCAGGAGAAACTTAACATACCGGAACAGCACAGAATGAATAAACTGCGTCGTTCCCTCGTAAAGCAGAGTCGCTACAGAGAGACGGTTAACGACAAATACGAGCACATAATATTTGAAGATTGTCGAACCGATTAACAATCAGAAGTAGCAGGGTCCGCTGCTGAACAGACATTTTTCTTCGCGGGCGTCGATTCGTCCCACGAGGGGGTGGGTCACGGGGGTGAGCGGCACCCCTTAGCTCAACCGACTGTCGGCTGAAGGTCGGTTGCGTTTACCGTGCCCCGCCCGCTCGGGTCTGATTGCGCTGCAACACAAGTTTCTCGGCTGAAGCACCGCTCGTCCTTCGCTGAGGTTGACGTGACGTGAAACAGGAGAAGTGCAAGCGAGCAAAGCGAGGAACAACAGAACGAACACAATGAAGGACTTAAACTGCTGCGAGATAAATTAAAAAAAAAAAGAAATTCTTACTTAAGCCCGAACCAGCGGGAAAAGAACGACGAAGTTGGAGACGCGATGGCGCGCAAAGTCGCAAACAGTCTCGCGGAGGTACAGCACCGGCGCTAAAGAGCACCTCGCTTTCTTTTCGAAGTCACGAGTGGCCGAGGACGTGCTCAGGATCAAAGCAATGTCCGCGACGATGAGGAGTCGCGAAGGGGAGATGAAAAATAAAACAGCGTAGAAAAAAATCGCCGCGATGCGTCGACGAAACGCGTGAAGCCGGATGGCAATGCTGCTGGCCTGAGTCGAGGAGCAGTGAAACGTTGTCCCGTTTGCGGGCGCAAAACACGCGCGTGCGTCAGGACTGTTGCTACGCAGTGGAGAGGTCGCTGCGGGTTGGACGAGCACCCGGTCGTGAAGGGCTCGGGCTATGAGCTCAGCGCGAACATCTCTTGTCAAGTGACGAGGTCTTGCTGTCGACAGGAAGCTCTTTCGTCGACTGAAACATCGCACAAGCTGAAGTTTCGAAGACGCGGCAATGCGCTGATGAGAAGGCAGCATTTCTAGCCGAGCGGGTGGTTGAGGAACTTTCTCGAAGCGCCAGGACTAGACGGCGGAGTTGGGAACTCGGTAATGGAATGGATGCTCGGGTTCATTAACTGGGGCTGTGAGCCACCGGCCGCGTTCCGCTGAAGCAAATTGGACTTAAAACTGACGTGGAGTTTCGAGCGTCCCGAAGATGGCGCTGACGATGAGTGCGACACTAGGTTGGCCGGGACCTGAAGGTTGGCCTGCGGCCGCTGGGGAGCCGGAAAGCGCGCCTGGTTACCACTGTTGCTTAGATACGTCCTGGGCGCGGTTTGTCTGGCGGATGGCGGGTTAGAATCGGTTGTCACGGTAATTGGTGGTGTATCTGAAACGATGAAACAAGTGGATCGATCAGTCAACAACGCGCAAGATAAACGACGACACGAGTCGCTTTGACGAATCACGAAGCGCACAGCAAGACAAAGGCACTCTGCAGTTCTAGGCGAGGTCCGAAATTAACTTTCTAATTAAACGTAAAAATGTCGGGGCGGTACTTTTTTTGCAGGAGGTCACATGTCCCGATGGTTGACCTGCGCGACAGGACCGTACGACCATAGCTTACGCTGCTGGTGATTTTAAGTAACTGCCAGCAGGGTCCGGTTTGTTTTGACTAACAATAACAGGACGAAGCATCTACCAACAGGGAAAACCGTAACGATCGCCAGAAATCTTTCGCGCAAATTGTCGCTACTTCGCAGCGTTCGTTAGAGACAACGGGCGAGAGGCGACGACCAACCAACCAGCGCCTACAGTGCATCGCAAGTCGTTGTTTTTTCGCACATCCAGCCGGCGACACCGGGCGAAGCATTCTATCAAAGCCTGTGCTCACCGTGGGTAAACAATGCTGCGTTTTGTATCTTTCGAGCGGCGCCTTTGAACAAGTGCTGGTGCGTTTCGCCGGAACTGTACGCCGCGTTGTTGTTGTTCCCGTTCGCACTTTCCTGAGCGGCAAACCCCCCACCAAGCTTGGGAGGAGGCTTGGCCCCGTCCGTTTGCGTGGTACCAGACTTCCTGTGCCGCTCGGGTACGACTGGGGGGTGGGGGGAAATCGGACTGAAAAGGTGGGCGCTGTAATCCTCAAAGGTTTGATCATCTTTGAACTGGTCGATGATTTGTCTCAAATAGCGCGTCCTTTCCTCGTAGCTGCGGTGATAGTTGAGTTAAGGAGAAAGGCGCAAGGAACTGCGCACGTTCAACTCAAATGCACGAAACATGCCGAATGGTTCTTCGGGAAAGTCTGTCTGCGAAAACATTTCTAATGGCAAGCGGTGCCAGTGGAGTCGGGAAGGCACTTTCTCGAAGAAGAGTTCGCAATTAATTTGCTGTGAAAAGAAAGTTATAACCTGGAATAAGCGGAGCGTAACAAAGTGCCGTCGCTGGTCGACGTCATGTTACACAAGATCCCGATAGAAGAACGAGACGTTCTCTTAGCTTGTACTTAATGAAGGAAGTTGAATCGACCAAGACCATTCCTTCCACTACAGGGCACGTCAACTGCATCGTACAAAACGATAACAAGGATTACGGAACGCTTTTAGCCGCGCAATAGCAGGCGGACAAAAAACACAGGAGAAAGAAAAAGGATACAATGGCTGGTACAACGATATCTGCGATCTCTTCGCTCGTCCCGCGTTGATAGCCGTCTCTCGGACGAGGACAGGGAGGAGCCGAGCGTTGACGATGGCGCCGTCGAAGAGCGGGCCGAAGTAGGGAACCTGAGGTCAACACAGAGTCACTATGAACCAAGCACGCAACTAATCTTAGGTCATCAGATTTTTTTGTCACAGAAAAGTTTTCCAAACTGCAAGCACAGTTTAACTAAACACGGTCATTCACGCCAGCACTGATCAAACTGAACCGCAGGTTACAGCTCGCCGTCAGCTGCAGGCAACCAATCAAGCCACCAGAACTCACATCGGCTTTCTTGATTATCTGCACGCGATAGAAGCCGTGTCTGATCGGGTAGATGACGATGACGACGTCACCGAACTCGGTGGGGATGATGCCGCGCCTGTAGTCTCGGTGATGTTCCGACCAAACGATGTGGACTTCGTCGTTGCCGAGGTGTTGCAACTGCAACGAAACAAAGTATCGCCACTCACAGAAAAATGGTACTACTTTAGGCTGGTCTGTGTTGGCGAAAGTAACATTCAACTGTCAGCTGCTTCCAAACGCCTTGTGTTTATGCCAAAGCCGAGACAGCACATACGCTGAAAGATCAGCCTATTTTAANGCAGTATCTACTGTATGNTTTCGAAAAATCTAAAATTTTACGATAAAACGATCCTCGTAGTCGACTTTTTGCTATATGATTCCGTCGTAAGGACGTCAATCAATGGCTATAGCGCAATTCGTACAGATAGAAAGCTTAATGCAGAGCTATCTCGTCGATTCCAGGCATCGAGAAGAAATCAAAACAGGTGTATCATTAGGTTTGTGTCTAACAACTATACTGGCACAGTTTGATAAGGGAGCGATTCTGTTCCCGCTGCACCGACCAGGCGCGAACCAGTAAGCGATATTTCGCTCTGGCGAGGTAGAAAGCACAAGCAAGGAGTCCAACTGGATTACGTGGCTCACTTTTTTATTCCTGGCGCCGTCGTCGGTCGATGGGAAGCGGGTGGCGACGTGGAAGACGACCTCAATGGCGGAAGTTGCGTAATAAGGAGCAGTGCGGCCTGTGCTTCCGTCGCTTTGCAGCTTGCCGCGAAAACCGCAGTGCACGCTCAAGTCCACCTGGTCAAGCAAGGATAGGGTTGTTGGCGCGATAATATGTGGACGAGACGGGAAACGCTCTGTTCCCGGGCGAATCGCGCAGCGTGGCAAAGGTTTTTCAACATCGCCGGCAAAATTTTCTGAGGTCCACAGACGAGAAGGGCGCGAGAGTGATGGCGTAATCGCGGAAAGCACCGGTCTGTGATGAACCGTCAAATGGCAGGGAGGTCCACGAACGCTGCATTATGCATGACAGAAGACCAGGTTGCGTTTCAGAAAGCGGTGAAACGATTAAAATATACGACCGTTCCCGGTAAAAGCGTTCGCGTGGATGATCACGCTCTGGTCGTAAAACGAATTTGCGGCAAGCAGATTGAAGAAAGGTGTTTAGGAAAGCGCGGCGTTCGTAGATTTAAATGATGCAACACGCACGGTCTTTGCCGGTCTGTGGCAATAAGGCAGCTGCTAACAACGTGCGTGCCAGTAAATAACAAGAGGTCAACTGATGTTTAACGAATAAAGTAGTCAAACGCAGCAATCGACTAAAACGCGCTGCTGATGACGTGCAGAGGACGCGTGCGACTCACCTCCCAACCGAGACCCGCCACGAATGCCTCGTATTCCTTGCTGCCGCCGCTGTTCGACAGTATGGACAGTTTGTCCTCCTGGCCCTGGGCGATGTAGAGGACGGCCACTTTGTGAGTTTCGCGACTGTGCAAGATAGCATGGATTATATATTAACAATCACTGCACGGTTCTGATTAAACCGATTCTTTGCCCAAACGTTCGGCGGATGAATACATGTTGTGAACAGCGGAGCACAACGACTAGGCGCCGTTAGTTGACATCGAAATAAGTTTCCGACCGACATGCAGATCGTACACAAATGAAGCTGGGCAAAATAGTGTCATGCAAAGCATCAATTTCTAAGATTGGATCTGCGGTTCTGAACTTTTCTCATCGCTTATCAGCTTGCGTTGTTTCACTTTCACTGCGTACAACCTGTTCCAGTAACTCGATTTGCTCGGACGTTATTTACGATTCACTAAAGCACACAAATGTACAGAAACAATTTAATGCGAGGGCTGCAACTGTTTCTTCTCCACAAGATGGTCCAGGTGGACTAGAACCTCGACCAAGCTCACCGGAAATCATGTTCAGACGCAGCAGGACGATTCCGGCCCCCGGTAAGAGTACCGCAGGTTGAGTACCAATAGTTTATATTAATTAAAATTTTACTTCGGCGAACACCAGGATTGGTGGGACTCTACGAAATCAACACAAGGTGTGATTTTGAACACAAATTTGACCGGCGACGTTTTGATTTAAAAAATACACAAAAAAAGAAGCAAAATGAATCGGGACCTTTAAAAAATCATTCGCAATGATTATATTGAAATTGTCGATTTGTTTCTTCTGAGCAGGATTCAATAGCAAACAAGCAACTAAGCAAGCAGTTGCACTTCGCACTCACCAGTGCCTCGAGTCGAGGTGCTTCAGTTCCCGTAAGAGGCGCTCGTTCTTCTTGAGAAGGCTGACGCGATCCCGGCTGTCACGTGACAGGAAGCCGAGCTCGGCACACAGAAGTCGAGCGTGGTAGAAAGGTGAGCGCGACGACGCTGTTGAGGCGGGTCGCGCAGGGTCGCATTGCCAGCTGATCGAAAAAGAACGCGAGCGTTTAATGCGGACGGTCGAAGCTAAGGTCGGCAGCCGTGACGCGCAAAGCGACGCCAAAAGATGTCGGAGGGCAGAACCAAGCCTGATCCGCGAGTGCCTTAACACAATTTACTGTCAGCTTATCGCTTGATAAGAAATGAACTTTACAACACTGCAGGCACTGATGTCGTGGTCGGTGGCAGGCCAGGAAAAAAATCGAATTCAGGTGAAGTGCTGAGTAAAGATGTTCTGGCGATTGGCGTGAAAGCGGTTTTCAGCCGCGACAAAATGTTATCCAAACAGCGAAAGCGCTAAATTCGCATGAACCAACTATTTTACTCGCACAAATTTGCTTTTAATGAGTGCGTCTGCAAAACCGCTGCACTTTTAAAGGAAAGCCCGTTAAACAAAGGCGCGTCGATTAGTAACGGTGCATTATCGGCGCTACTCAGCTAGCTTTCACACTAAACTACTGCTTATCTGGTAAAGACAAGTGAAGGCATGTTACTTTTTTCTTTGTTGACACCATCTGCCTACACATACATGCTGAAATGCAAGTTAGCAAACCAGACAACAGACACCTTTGATTTACCGCCAGATAAAACCTGTTCCTTTGAAATATTTCCACACTTTCTCAACGTGGCCTAGCACTGAACGATGTTCCCAGCATGAAAACGAGCACAGTTGAAAACTTTCCTATCAATTCCCACTGACTTTTCCCACTGACGCAAGCCCAACACACCTTTTCACGTGGCACTGCTCTGCACACCAGCTTCCCAGGTTCTCGTGGTGACGTAGCAGGCACTTGGTCGCGTTCGACTGTAGATTTTCAGTGAGGGGAGTGGGTGCAGGTCCCGGGATGTTAAGGGGTAATCCGATCCTGGTCTGACACTCCGGGCTGCTCCAACCAACATACTGCAGCAACTGCAAGCATGGATTAAATGGTTATCTCGAACAATTATTGTCTTTCCAACATGTACTGCGTACATCCGGAGGCATTGGCTGCTTTTTCGATTTTTAAAATTGCGCTGCTCTTTCCCGTGCTAGAGTGCATCAGTTTCTAGCATCAGGATGCGGTCTCAGCAACAAGCACTTAAATCTGGGGTGGCCACACTTATTCATCCAAGGGCCGAATTCGCGACTGCCTGGCCAGTGAAGGGCCGGATATTGTGCGATTTACGTGACAGACAGCAGCCAATGCTGTTGTACTGCTGTCTACTGTCGGAAACGTGGTGCTTGAAAAACATGTGCAAGGTATTTGGCGGGCCAGATTAAACTGGTCGGCGGTCTGGATGCGGCCCGTGGGCCGTAGTCTGGCCACCCCTGACTCTTACAACACCATCGGAAATCCCAATAAACACAGTAAGTTATCAGCAACAATAGGTTTTCTTGTCGGTACGAAACAACCGCTGCGGATCATCCAACGTACATTTTGCAGCGTTACATTCCAGGCGAATACAGTAGGATGCTGACATTAACACTGGGCTTGAAGGTTGCAGCACGCAGTAAGTTAATGCCGTTGCTTATCAGGCTGAACCAGAGGTGCACAACCTGCGGCCGTGCACGCTGCACATGTAATTAAAAATGAATGTTGTAGCGACCGTGCATCAATAAAAACTGTCTAGTGCATGAGGTTACTTAGTAGAAAAACAGCTAAACAAACGTGTGGAAGCAGGCTACGTTCAGTGTGTAAGCAGAACAGAAGCAATGCAAAAACAATTTGTTGAATTCTCTGGCAGTCGTAATTCAAGAAAACGAACGAAACGCGACCGGCAGTAGCGAAAAGGTTGTGCATCTCTGCGCTAAACAAAAATCGGACGCGTCATTGCTCGGACAAAAATGTCTATCTAGGAGGAAATGTCTATTCTAGAAGGCCTTGGTTTAAAAACGGGTAAAGCAACTGCAGTACCTGTTCCAGTTGATCGGGCGCATCGCTCGGGCGCGACATCTGGTGCTGAGGAAGTTCCGTTGACGTCACACGCCGCTTGGTCTTCTCTTCCGCTTGCGCGTAGTTGAGGTAGGAACGCGTCGATTCGACGGCTACCCGGCTGATTTCTGCGTCCAGCGTCGAGAGCGGAACGCAGCGGACTGGTGAAGAAAGACCAGGGCAGTCACGTGACTAACGGTGCTAAACTAACCTTGCAGATTAACCAACAGAAAATGAAACAAGAGCGAAAACGTAGGCCACGCTGATCATATTTCGGCAACAGCGAACTTGTCAGTGGACGAAAAGTGGCGTTCAAACGAGACATCACTCCCCTGTCCGAAAACTATCAGGCAATAAACACTAACTCGCTTTTTAGCACAGTGCCTTTCAGCGTGAGGCAGTGGTACCTAAAGTTCTAACGCCTCAATAACCCTATGTCAAATTCTCGTCCACCTGGATACCCCTTTTCAACAAAGTTCAACATCAAAAAAATCGTAACAAATAAAACAGAACTGGTAGAAAAAGCTGTCACCAGAGTAGTGAAGAAAAGTCGATGCAAAGGCTGCATCACATTAATCAGCACCAATCTTCTTCATGTAGGTACATTACAATGTTGCCGAAACGAATGCTAGAAAAGTCAATCTGGATGGAAGCAAATCCAAGTTCTTAGAATGAGGACTTGAGTCCAGATTTGGACTTTACTTTCTAACAGTGTTGCATACCCTCAACATCTGGGGCATTGAGGCAAATATTAGGAACCCCTGGCCTCCAAAGGTGAACTTCTCACGTTTCGGATTACGCATTCTTTTAAACTGATGTCACGATAATCGTTAAAACACGCCCTTCCGGTGTGTTTTTCTTAACGCCCTACTACAACTTCGGTTTATCCCGGGCAGATAGATTCTGCGATTTATTTTCAACTTTCTTGCAAACCGTAACTTCGAACTCAAAACAAGCGGTGGGCAATGCAGCCGCATGCGAGGTTTGAGAAACGGCCTACCACAAGTCTCATCGCTGACGTCATGATTGTTTAACATCTATTAAAGCGACATTCCCTCAATCAGGTCATGCCAGTACGGATATGCCAACGACCTGGCCTTCTCTACTCCAGCAAGTTTTGGGAAGAACTGGAGGAAACTTTGTCCGCGGATATGTGCGTAATCGCCGACTTCCTCTCAGCATGGAAACTGAAACTTAGTGTGACTAAAACAATATATCAACCGCTTTCCACCTCCACAGTAAAGAAGCGCCAATTAGCAGTCAACGTCCGAGGCAACACTCTGACCTACAAACCCAATTTATCATGCGGGTCAAGCTGGATCGTCAAATGACCTAAAAGCAACAAAATCCTTGCACGCAACAATCTCCTGCGCTGCCTTGCTGGCTCGTCATGGGTTGCCAGGACATCCACCATTCGTACATCAGCTCTTAATATCGTCTACAGCGCTGCTGAATACGCTGCCCCAGTTTGGTGTAGCAGCCCTCACAGCAGAAAACTGGACGTTGCCCTAAATGGCACGCTATGCCTGATCGCCGGCTATTTGCGTCCACCCAACCGGGCTATTGTCAACACGACAAGCATTGCACCACCTAACATGCGCAGAGAACAGCTCACATACGAACTGGAATGCCAAGGCGCATTCAGCAATCAACACCCCGTCCACGGTTCCATCTCACACTTGGTTCCATCTCACATCAACACCCCGTCCACGGCCCTTTCCATCGCAATGCTGCAACCCTACTAATAACGTTAGGATTTCAAGTCAAAAGAGCATGGATGAACTCACGGAAGGACTTTATACCTTCCAGTTTTGTGTGAGCCCAAACATCGGTTTTCCCACTGGTTCCAACCTCCCCCGCAATCTCTGGGTCACTTTACACCGGTTCAAAACTGGAGTCGGCCGTTTCGGTACCGACATGTGTCTGTGGGGACTGAGAGTGCGACAACCTCGTGCATATGCGGGGAAGAGAATCAAACAGCACGGCGCATTATTTATCACAGCGAGGCCCCCTGACCGCCAAACTTCATTGATTACTTGGCGTCTCCCAGTCTAGCCGGTGTTTGTTGATTGGGCTGACTTGTGGGATCGCTAGAGGGTCACTGCTCATATGAAAAAAGACAAGTTCGGTAATTCGGGGCCTCCATGGATTCCGCAGGACCACAAAAATGGCCCGATTAGTTTTTTTTTCATAAAAGGAAGTAATCGCGCAACACATAGCTCCCGGCGCGGACACGTAGTTCTTGATTGCTGGACGGAACTTCCGAGCGAAAGAGCATCCGCAGCCATCTACAGCATCTTTTTCAAAAAGAGCGAGCACAGAACTAATTCAGCTTTGCTTCCCTAAGCAATTATCAAACGTCTGTCTTACCAGGTTTGGTTGTCTGTTTAACGTCCGGCGGACCGTAGAGGATCGACGAGTCCCAGCAGTATTTTCCGCCAGCGTCCCTCACAATGAATCGGACACAACGATTCGCGCCGCTCACGTCGTCCGCGGGCGCATCGTCCAGCTTGCTCTTCTGAGCAAGTTACGAGCGAGTTAGCGCTTGAAATACCAGCGGGATTTAAATTCTCCCTTGATTATTGCTATCGCCTAAAGGTACTGCATCTAAGGCGTGGCTTCAAACACGTACCAGAGGGTGGAATCGAAATGCGTCGTTGCCCCCAATTTTGAGGAGCGAATTTGTGTGTTGAAAAAATCGCGATTCGTGTTCGTGCGAATGTGGTCAGCGACTGACAAATCACGTTCCATTCTCGAAAAAGTTGGCTGTTGGCTTTTTGCGCATGCTTTCCTTTGCAGGAAAAGTGTTACCGTTACGCCATTATTGAAAAAAAAACTTGTTCTCTTAACACTTTGTAACTAGGCATCCATCCTGTCCCACCTTTCCACTTTACACATTTTTTGGTGTGCGAGCAGCAAGGGTTACGGCATCTTTCAAAATACGGCAGTGGTGCTCGCACAGCAAAATGTGTAAAAGTAATTGTGGGGGGGACAGTAGCGCAACTCGCCGGCACATTTCACATGCCCCCCCCCCAGTTCGCCAAAACCTGGATTACGTGTCGGAGCAATGGGCGTATTTCGCTCCTTACGCCATTTGTGTCTTGATGCGCTGAGAGCGAACACGAGCATGAAAGCAACGAATTGTTTCTGCTTCAAACCCCATGCGAAGTGCCTGGACTATGATAACCTGCACCGTCTTGCAGTAAAAAAATGTCGGACGGAACTGCTGGTCCGCGGGCACATTCACAATATCAAACTTGGCCCTCTTTGAAAGAAATTTGGATGCGCCTGGCTTACGTGACAGTAGCGACGATACTTTCTCGCACCAAGCTGCAGCGCTCACAAATAAAACTGTTTCCACGGGTCGCCGTAGTTTCATTACCTCGGAAGAAATCTCTACGACGGAAAGAAGGCAAGAGTCGTTGAGGATCATGAACTGCGAAAAAAAACAAAGTACGTCAAAATGACCGGCTGGTAATATTTTATAGATTCTGTTGGAACAAAGCCGTTACGACACGCTGCTTTATAACGGCTACGGTGAACAAGCTGATCTGATTTTTAAATTTCCAACTTGCAGCAAGAAGCGTCAGGCGCTCTTGCATCACTGAAAACAGCAAAACATGAAAGTTACGAAGGTTGCATAACTAGTTCCATCAAGTGAAAAGGTCTGGTAAGAAAAAAGTGTACCCTTTCAACACCTGGGAACTCTTGCTTGTAACCAGTAACAGCAGCACTGTTTTCATATTCATATAAGACTTGACACGCTGCGTCTGGGGAGAAATGCTCTCGTCCGAGGTACCTTACATACGATTTTGCTGAAAATTGTGAGATCCCTTCCAAAAGTTTGAGCAAACCTCAACAAAATCAGGGCCACCATTTTAAAAAAGCTGTTCATTCTCTGCGATGGGGTCTTTGCGATTCGCGGTGCGACACTTCGTGACAAAGTGCGCAGCTGTAAAGTTCGTAAAGCCCTGAACGTCGAACCTTTCCTCAGAATAGAGAGATCTCAGCTGCGCTGGTTCGACCACGTGACTAGAATGTCCCAGGAAAGATTGGCGAGGCGAGTCCTGCTGCCTGCACCGACGGGGAAAGCGGCCTAAGGTCATCCAAGAACCAGGTGGAGTAACTACATCTCCGACCTTGCTTGGTCCCGTCTTGGTGTGGAACAAGCAGAACTATCTAAGACTGCTGTTGAGCGCGAGGTATTTCGAGTCCTGCTGGGGCTGCCGTAACACGCGACGCTCCCCAGAGCAAAAGTGGATATGAAAAGGAACGAATTCTTTCTGTTTCTGCTAGAAAAAATAGTAGTATACACATTTCCCAGATATTTTCTACGGGCGCCTGCCCAACCTTCAGCACGGCCAAGGAAAACACGCTGCAGAAACACAACCTGTACATGCGGCTGCTGCGCTTGGCCTCACTGTCATTACTGCGTGCGATAGTTTTGCGAAGCTTACCCTACGTCGTTTCAAAACTTCCTGAAACCAATCCAATTGATCAGTACTGGACAAACCACTCACTTGCACGTTCGGAGATTCGAAAAGCTTGGCTGATAGTTCATCAGGCGTGTCGTCCGCATCGTGGTGTTCGCTCACCCTGCACGTGAGGACTGACGCTCCACGTGCGAGGGGGAAGTGGCCGAGATGGGTGGTCAAGTGGGAGAGGGCAGTGTGGGCCACCAAACTCACCGCTCCGTCTTTGCCTAGAAACCACATACATTTCAGTATCGTGCTGTTGAGAGGGAACAAGCAGCAGTTGCCATTTTTCGGAACAAATCTGCCTTGCTGGGGGGTCGGGACACCGATTCACCCCCTACCTCGACACGGTCAATCACGTAGTTCGCAAGAGACGCTCTGCGCCCAGTCGACAATGCTGATCGCCAACGCTTTACACTGGAATAGAGATATTTTGCCCAGAATCCAAAAGTCACGTTGAACACAGTCAAGTTGAATTTCACAAAGTAATAGGATGGATTTCCGATATACACGGAAACTTGACATTGCACCGGTTGCTCACCAAGCTTGCCAATGTTGGTTCTCATCAGCGGCTTGGACCGCACGCTGCCGAGAAGTGCGCTGCTTGGCGGGTCCTGCACGCTGTCCAGAGGCAGGTTGGGATCGAAGTCATGCGAGGCGAGGTCGGAGAGACTGTAGCTGTGCTTCGCGCCGTGGCCACCCTTTCCCAGGGCTGCTGTTTGCATCGCCTGCAAAAGAGAATGATCGCAGCTGCAAGTAACTGGCTCTTGGGAGCGCCTGAAAACACTGAGATGTCAAAGACAAATTATCAGTTCAGAAATAACTGGTGCCAAGCCTGGTTCGTGAGAGTACTTTCACATGAAAAACTTAGCTTATAAAGGAACAGCACAATGTTTTGATTCTCGATCGCACCAACCTATTGACTTTGGTAATTATAAGAATTAAACAGATTCTATTTGAACAAGTAACGAAATAGATCCTATTTGAATAAGATTTATGACTGAGGATGCGTAGTGTTGCGTGAAATAATTTGCTGTTTAAAATTTGTGAATGGATTCAACACAGTCGCCTTGGTGGAGACTAGTGAATAAAAGCAGAGTCCTGTCGGCTCATTTCTCGAAAGCTTACAGCAAGCCTAGTGCTTTTAAATGACTTCGTGGCAACATTCATTCCATAGTCGGTGATGGGTTTCGGGCATGGGAGGCGGCGACCCAATGTACAGCAGTTTCGTGCAAAACAGCCACCTTGACAGCGGTGAGCTACCCGAAAGCATCCGCAGTCGGTGCCGGCAGCAAGGACGCCTCGATACCGATCGATGACGTCGGGAAAGTTGCTTCAAGGACAAAAGTCGATACATTTATTCGCCGCGACGACCATTCACGCAATCTCTTAATCGTTCGAATGCGGCATAAGCACAGGCTGACGAAAGCCGGCGTGCGTACCTTGAACACTGTTCGGATCAAGCGCTTGTCCGTGTTCGCTCCGTAAGTGTCGGTGAGTGTTTCCAAGGGAACGCACATGCACCAGTCGAGAATGCAGAGCAGCAGCGAGACCAGTAACTGCAAAGCAGCAGCGAAAAAATGGTTGAACGGCCGTCGTAAGTTCTTTCAGGCACAATATCACATTCGACCAATCGGCTGATCGCTGCAAATATTGACAAATCCAATCAGAGGAAGTGCGCCAGTACGCATTTTTGCAAGCAGCGCTCATTTTCAAAGCAAGCAGCGGTCGCTTTCGCGCCCTGCGCTTCTCCTCGCACCATTTCGCAAGAATGAGCACACTTCCATTAGATCAGCAGAACTTGTCAGCGGCGAAGTTTCGCTTTGCACGCCGGGGTTCGGGCAACGCTCACCTGACGTCCTGTGTCGGTGTTCTTTGCTTCGGTGCTGTTCAGCAATGCTGACACGGTCAGCGACATCACCTGGACAAGAAGCGCAACTGACCGAGAACGATTTAAGGTGCACGGAACGTGACCGGCCTCAGTGCAGCTTAGCGAATCATTGCCAACAAGCGAATTACGGAAACAAAAGAGACAACGACACACAGCCGGCACACACGCCTGCATTACAATACCGTGCCTGTGCATCTGCATATTGCAAAACGTTTGTTTACCGACAATTACCACAATAGTAAAACAAATCGAGCAGTAAAAAACAGCATGCAGGGTGGCTGTTAGAGGTTGTAATATTTCGTCATGGACAAATAAGCGTACGATTTACAACACAACGTAGCATCAGTAGCAGTGGCCATGGCCAGGATTAAAGTTTAGCACACGCACACATAAAAGTGCAGCAAAACTGCCTCAGAATGAACCGAACAGCTATTCACCTCGATAATCCTCGGTGGCATATCGGGCATGACTTCGAGGAGTTCCTGACTGCAGTGCGTCAAGAGATGAAGTTGAGAGCACGCCACCGAGGCGACAGTGCGGGTGCTGAACTGCAAAAACGGACAATTCGGATATGAAACATCTACAGGGTAAGTATTTCAGTGTCAGCGGCACGCAAACACAAGCCAAAAGCTCAAACCTAAATATATTGTAAAAGTATAGGCAGCATGCAAAGGCAACACTGTTCTATCGGCTACATGGAAACGTATATGCTGGAAGGGGTGGGCAATTAATTTGGCTCGGGGGCCACTTTGAGAAGACTGCGTTTAGCGGAGGGCCGTACCTTCTAATGAAAATAGAAGCAAGTTGATGGAAACAGAAGCTAGTCTCTGTTCAAGCTAGCCTCAGCACAAACATTTACTGTGATAAATTGGAAGACAATTACAGATTTGAAGATTTTGCCTGAATGCTTCTCCTGGCCACTGAAAACGCTGTGGCGGGCCACATGCGACCCGCATAATTGCCCACTCCTGTGCTGGACCAATAAAGGCAAGCTTTTGATGAAGACGCCTTCGGTTAGCTTCATCTTCACATTTACGCACGCACACACATACAGCATTACAAAAGAGTATATCAACGCCTCAGGAAGAAAGAGTTCATTAATAAGCTGGCGAGCATGAGTTAAATCGAGCCAAACAAACAGCTTTGGAAACACTTCTGTCATCACCGCACACTTAGCGCGGAAGCTCCTGTTTAAGGAACACGGCGTTTAGCTTTTTTTGTATGTGTTTTCGACACATCGGTAACTCACTACGCATCAAACTTCTCGCCATTAAAACACTATTTTCAGAGGCGATGATCGAATCTCTGAATTTTAAGAGGAAGACTTAAATCATCACACAACTCTTTGAGGTGATTCTAAAAATATCTCACAGGTGTAAATTACACGGCCAGTGACAACAATGGTTGTCATCACAGCTACGTCAGACTTGAGTCCGAACGTTCGCTATGCAGATTAGGTTCTTTCTTTCGACAAGAAACGCCGTGCCAATGCAACTGCCCTAAGCTAAGCTGTCGCCTTAACGCTGGGTATGGGAGACCCGCTTGCGGCGTTCGTCATCGTTTTTAGTAGCGTCACGACGTGTCTGCTGATGTTCCAGTTCTCTGTATTGCACTACACCGGACATAAATGCTCAAGCAACAAACAAAGCAAGCACAATATCGCTTCCTGTATAAGTCAGCAAGACTCACGGCAGATTTTTCTTACTTTTAACGATACGAGCAACACGTTTATGGCTTCCTTCAGTCTGGGGTGTTTGGTCTGGCTTGTGGTTAATTCTTCGTACAACCACAGACCAGTGCTTGACAGCGTTACGCAGCGGGCAGCAGCGGACGGCTCCTTCCTGCCAGCAGTTACTAGAGCGTCGACGATGTAGTCCTGTTTGAAGGCATGAAGCCTGAGTTGGGATGTAAAGACCATCGCCAGCACCCGGTACTATTGGCTTTTGACGTACGTGAAACGTTTTCAACGTAAATCGACACAAAAAGGTGGTGGGACGTTCAAACAATGTTCATAATTATTTCAAGAGTGTAACTTCTTCACGATGGACTCTTACAGAGACGCCACCGGGCCTATACTCTGCTACTTACTACAAACATGCGGATCAGGTGCTACGCGAAAGCATTCTTGTAGGTGAACGGCTGTGTTGAACGAAAATCGCAAAAACAAGCTTTAGAAACTTCGCTGAAACTAAAAGAATTTAGATTTGTAACGCCGCGCATAAGCAACGCTGCGTTTTGCCAGGTTACAGGTTGCGACCTGCTCTGCTGCGCACCTTCAAGTTGTTGCATATCATCGCTGATGGGTGCTCCGATTCCGGCTTCAGAACTGGAATGTCGTGATAAAGATTCGGAAAACACAGTATTGAACCTAAAATGGTGTGCGCTTCAACTCGAGGCGCCTGCAACAAGCAATGGAAGCAGCAAAATCACACGTAGAACCATTCGCCAGCAAGTAAACTAAACAGAATTAGACATAGCCTGTTTAACTCAGTAAGCACTTATTTGCTGGCCTCATTCGATTAACGCTTCAAGCCCAGGTTGTGCGATGACTGCAACGACTTCAATTTAATGAAGCAAGGCTGCAGCACGAAATAGTCGGTGTCGCAGAAATGAAACGACACTGATCCAAAGCTCGGCTTGGTTCGCGTGCGAGAATGGTTGACTACAACGGCAAAGGATGCGCTCTCGTATCGGCTTTGTTGTTACGTGGCGAAAAAAGTCCGGTGCAGGAAATATTTAAACTACTCTCGCCGGGTCCGCGGAGCTTTCCAACAAACCTTGAGGTTTTGCGAAGCAGCGACGGTGTGGCATGCATAGATAAAGTCGAGTAAAAGAAGGGTTGACGCGGGAAGACAAGTGGCAAAAAACTGACTACAGCTTCCGACAACTTCGTTGACGACATCCTGAAACGAAACAAAAGCGAAAGGTTTTGCAAAACCAGGATTTTCATGAAACGTATCACGTCTGTTGCAAAGAACGAGACGTAAAGCCACATAAAGACTTCATGCACAAAGTTGTGATTTTAACCAGGAGCAGAATCGAACCTGATGTTGCGAGTAAAAACCTATATAGAGTTAGCACGCGATGTTAGCACGCGATGTAGTAAAGTTCTTCACTTCAACGGGTAATACGCGACGAAAACTACCGCCGTGATCATTGTGTACCTCAAGCAAACGGCCAGCGTGTGCGGCGTATTTCCACACAAAGGCTATATGCATATCACGGCATTTTACGCTAACATCGCCCGCAGGAGAGATCGATCTGAGACAGGAGCGACTCCAGGTCAAGAGCGTCACTCGGACTCATCTCTTGATTATATTGACTGAATGCAACCATTCGAGGCTCGCGTCACTGAAATTTCCATTTGCTCTCATTCTGTCTGGCACTACCGTTGCTCTGTTGACGTTAGTTACGCAACAATGAATGAAAAGTTCTCATGAGAACTCGTCCATTGTTGCGTAAATTATGTCACAGAGCAAGCGACAACGGCGGTTAGTCCTCTGCGTACCAGGGTATTCATATTACCCTGGATTACTGGACAATTATTCGTTTGTTTGAAATTATTCGCGAATGGGAGCTATCTATCGGATTGGGATTCAAAATTCGACGTTCTATGAAAATCCATTGCTTCAAAAATCATTCAATCTGATATGAATAATATTTTTTTTTAATATAAAATCCCAGAGGGCAGCTCGGGCTCTAACGGACGAGTCCGAGTAAAGCGCGAGCGAACATATTCGAGAGAACGTCTATTACGAATGACATTTTTTGAGGTCACCGCAAAATGAACGCAAAAGGCCAGATATGAAACGAAAATATATGAACACTGAAAAGGCTCAATGTAGAGCCCGAGTTAGAACTTTAATCATTGAAGTGGGTTTTGGCACAAATTTACAAAGCAAGCAACCCCACGTTCTTTAAACTAAATCGTGATCGAAGACTTGGGCTGAGCCCGAGTCGTCACTGATCTAAGATAACTCGGAATGCATAACACACGTACGGGGTCAGGGGCGTGAAGAGCGTTGTGCAGAACGGCGTAAAACTGGGGGAGGTGGTCGGGTTCCAAAGGTGTGTCGTGCTCCCTCTGCACAGTCACTTTGCACAGGAGTTGATAAGCGTGAAGCTTGCCTCCTTTGTGTGTGTCTGGCAGGTCCATAGCGGCCTGTAAAAGAAGAGGCAGTTGAAAACAGATCTTTATCTTCGTAAATTTCCACCGTTTGGCCTGAAATCTCAAGAACACCTGATTCTCAAACGATCACAATTCATTTCCAAACTGCTGCTTTCAACGTCTGCCCCATAAGTCCCGCAGTATCTTTTTCAAGATAAATGAAGCTCAAAAACGCTTGCGTTATTGACAGGTGAAGGCATAATTACCTTACGGTGAGGACTCACTGAATGGCTAGCAGATGACCACCTTTGACTGGCCACATTCCCCCTCATTCCAAACGATGGCTACCTTAAGGTCTCACTATCTCTTGGCTATGAAACATCAGCTTAGAAAAACAGTCGGCAAACAAGCAGCACACCAGCAAACAGTAAGCTTTCTTCACAAAACAATTGCGGAAGTCCTCAACCTCGCATATCACAATGGGATATTTGCCGAAAGCACGAACGTCGATATTAAACATAGAAATTTAAATTTGCAGGTAGCTTCTCTACAAAAGACAATTGGGCATAATCGATCTGGCTGTATAACTATGATAAGATTTTCTAATAACTGAACGAAAACTGCCCACCTTTCTAAAATAACATATTAAGGATACATTGCAAGTTTTCGAAACCGAACACAGTAACGAACACGCCGACAGTTGAACTTCGCAGTTTGCGCTGATGCCTAAAACAGACCTCTGCGAGCTGTCGCCAATGCTCATTCCGTGGACAAAGCGAAACGGCGATTACTTCCGCAATCAACCCTAGCCTCGTTGTGGACATGCTTTGACTCTCCTTTGTGCAGTAAAAAACGCAAAACCGGATACGGTGAGTTCTTCCAAATTTCATGCAATAAACCAAGAACATTAGCATACAATTTTAAGAGGAAAACGCCTATTTCTGGAGGAACAAGTCGTAGACTTTTTAATTTCAGTATGAAGGACCGATGTAAACACCGATTTTCTTAACCCCAGTGTCTAGCTTCATCTGGTACACTGTCTGGTCATGCGATAATAATGAAAAATGCCGAAGATACCAACAGTTTGCGCGATAAAGCTACAGTACAACGATTTACCTTGAATCCCCAGGGGGCGAGAATTCTGAGAGGTGGGACGAGCTCCGGTTCGTCAGACGCAGTGTTGAGGTCATTCTGAATTCCCAAATTCTGTCGCATCTGAAACAAGCGTTTGAGTTGGCCGCCAAAACGAACAAAAGAGTTGCGCACGCGTCCTAAAATCTGCTAACAAGTGTTTCTTGCCACAATCTAGCGCAGAGAAAGTTATCACGCGCACGACTTCTTAACCAGGTGCGCGCGTGCCCGCGGCCAAAAGCAAGCCATGTCGACACATTCACAAGTCAAGAAAGAGCAAGTACATGTTCCAACATTTCGTTCGCTTCTCTTCTGGCGACTGATGTTCTGTTGCTTCGCGAGAAAAACGAAAACGCGTTCGAAGGAGACTTAAGGTCCGCGCTCGGCAAGGGAGGAAACGCATCGTCCTCATCCGACGCTTCTCCATCGAACTCGTCAGCAAACACGTCGGAAGTGCTGCTCGACTTCAAATCCGAATGTTTCAACCTGATGTTTTCGTGCTGGCCTCGACCTTCCGGGTTCGACGCCGACGCGTCGCACGCGTTCGCACGCTTTTCCGACGCCGCGCTCTGCTGCGGCGCGCTCGCGAGCGCGATGTTGTCGCTGCTGGCCGAGTGGCAGTGGTTTCTGCTGCTGGCCGAGCTGCTGTTGTCGTCGCTGAAGACGCTAGAAAGCACGGGGTTGCTAAGCAGCGATCGCAGCTTCCTCTTCATATCAGCTGCTGACAGTGGCGTTGTGCGACCAACGTGAACAGGCGATCAACACGACGTTGCACTTGCATTGAGTCGAATCCTGGGCAAGCGCTCAGCGGGCAAACAATCGAGCTGAATCAATAAGCCACCCGAACGACTACAACATACGTTTCGAACAAACGCGTTCGATCCTAGAACCTGAGCAAACACAACCCGTTACGCACTAACGTCCAGCCTTTTCTTTCTATCTTATGCGTTTGCGCGGCTTTGACCAGCCAGACTTCTACATTTTACTGAACATTTTTCGCACTCTAAAGATTCGTGCTCGAGCTAATCTAAGGCGATGATGGCGGTTCTGAAATTAGCTCTCACTTCACGCCTCTCACACCGACTGCCCAAGAACAACAACGATAGAAAATCGATTAAACTCTTTCACCAACACGTCTGCGTCGCGAAATCAAAACAGCGTTTACGGCAATCCGCCACCCACTCGCAAATGTACAGTGGCGCATCTTTTCCAGCGCAGATCACGGGTCTCCTACATCGATATGTTAATGATTAGTCTGTAACAGGCGGGGAATGCAATTCAACAAGCGCTGTGTGCAGCGCAGATGCAATGACACGCGCGCAAAACGCGACAACGGCGATAAACGCGTTGATCGGCAAATAGCCGGACACTCCTTTTGATCACTGCATCAGACAAGAGTGGTCTTTGCTGGTGATTATATTTGGCGGAAGGCCAGACAGGCATCGCTTTTCTACTTTTATCAATAGAACTACAAGGAATTTTTGCAGAAATACCGCTGTGGTGTTCGACTAAATGCTCAAACAACTAATGTATTTCCTTTATGTGAAACAACGGCTCGAAACGACGTCAGCTCAAAACATCAGCTCGCTTGCGCAGCAACAACAGCGATCTTGGCTGATAGTAACCTTCTCTAAGAACAGCGCTGTACTTCGTATGCATATCTGATCGCTAACTGGTACGGCCTGGTCCACTTCTCGACGATTAAACGCTGCTGCTGAAAGCATAAAAACGCATATGTCACGAGAATCCCTGCGACTGAGCGGCGCAGCGCCCAGAGCGCGCAAACAACTGTTTGCTGCAACAGATGACACAGCGCCAGGGCTGGTCACGTGCCGCTGAAATACGCACATGCTCTCAGTCCAAGTACTTGCGTTCACTGCAAAAATGACGGGAAGGGAAACGTTTCTAACGCAACCGAAGGTCACTTTCGCGTATTCTCATCGGAAGGAACAGTGCTACCGCCATTGTGAATTGTGACGTAAGGAATAGAGAACAAAAGCCGCTGACGAAGGTGCCTTCGATCAGTACCTGATGTGAACAGCCGCGGTAACATTGTTGTTGGCGTTTTGATAGAAAAAACACCGTTGTGCTTCTCAAGTTATGCGAGTCGCTGAAAGTTTCCCGAGCCGAAGAACTGTGCTTTGCTGCCACCTGGGCCGTGGAGCCGGAACTCAGATTTCAGGTTCCGGCTCCGCAGTGATCTGGTTTTAGTGAAACCTTAAATCCACTGAATTATTTGTACATTTGTATCATTACACAAGCAGAAATGGGGTGTTGCGAAATGATATATGAGTCATGTGCAAAAAGTTCTGAGAAACCTGATCTTCACGCAAACGAGTAAGGTTATGCACACGTGTGGCAACCCACGCTCACCCCGCAATAAGCTAACCGCCTGCCCCACAAACCAGAGCTGTGGAACGGAACCCAAATTCCGGCTAAGATCCCACCATCTAAACGCGTTTGGTTCCGCCTCCAGTTCCAATCATCCAAAATTGCGTGGGCTCTGGCTCCACAGTCCTGGCTCGCCACCGTCCGCTTTGTCAGCACAGAACGCTCTTCCCGCGATACTTGCAAACGTTGGTGACCTCGCACCGATGGCACTAAGCCACACCAAACCAGACCAACGCGAGAATAAACAAAGATTGAAATGCTGGCCGACACGGCAGCGGAGAGTGGGCAGACCTGCATTATGGATCAACTGGCAGCAAAATGAAACTGCGCCGCAGACGCCACAAACACTTACTTTAAATAGAACTCCCCACAATTCCAACAAATAACTGAACACCAGCTCATGTATAACGCCATCTTCAATCTTATTGACGTCGCCCAGAATTCCCAGAAGACGGCGCCACAGAGCAACGGCAACATCCGGGAACCAACCGGATTTGTGACCGCCTGCCATAATGCTTCGATCTTCATGACGAACACCTGAGAAAATATAATTGTTTGTACTTCCACAAAACAAAATCACCTCAGTAGAATACCGCAACAGAATACGGAAACAATTAGTGTCACTAAACAATCGCATTACACTTGAGATACTCCCAGACTAACAAACACTCTTTCCAGGCTAGACCATGGTACCTGCACTTACGCAGCTAAGAGTTTGCTATATTTGTTGCGAATTTTTTCCCAGTCACTGGGAAAACGTCGAAAATGAGCCTGACCATGCCGTTTGCCTCGAACAACAAAACATACAGTAAATTCCACGGAGGATAACAAATTGCCGCACTACGGAGGCAATTTGCTCAATGAACACCTGGAACAAGGTTTCATTTAGACCCAAACAGCTCGATCAGTAAATTGCATTAGTTCAGCTTTAGCATGACCTGTTTAAAACAGACAATACCCGTGGGTTATTATATGCCATTTGCCATCATCACTTCGGGCAGCATCACCATTGATAGCTGTTACCGGCCTTGGTGAGTATACAAATTTCAACAGTTTATTAAAAGCCGAATGCTACTGCTTTCGCCAAATACTTTATTTTTCTCGTAGTAAAATTCGGCCAGGGAGATTTAGAACTAGAGTTTTAGATGTCCCTGAATTCGGCCACGCAAACTACACGTAATTTGGCATTGATGATTTTTTAAGGCTGGAGTATAAATTAAGGTTGCAGAATTCTAATTTCGTCTTCCTTGCAGCAAAATGGATGTGCAAGTAAAACGCTTGACTTTGCTGGTCAAGAAAAAAGAATTTTTGCGTTGCACCAACATAATAACGAATTGCAAAAGTTTTATTTCTAGTTTCAAACCAAGCAATTTCCGAGTGTTTGTGCGGCAGATTTTACTGTTACTTTTAGGAAGACACCACAATTTTTCATTTTACTCTGTTTATCGTTTTCATTTTATTTCAACCTCAAATCACCGGTCGATCGCTTGCTCGCCACTGTGACACAGTTCAGTAGATTTGCAAAAACCTGGTAACCAACCCGATGCCAGGCAAACCCAGTCAACCCATCGGGGTCTCGCGCCCCACCTGCGACAGGTGCACCGCAATCGTCAAGCAAGATATCTTCGGTTGAGGCGCTGAGAAGGTCCGGCTCCTCGTCGTCACCACCGCTCAGTTTGTCAACCGCTGGGACCGGCGAGCCAGCGACGACGCCTTCCTCGCGTTGGTCGCGACGTTCGAATTCGACGCCGATCTCGTTCGCGTCGCCGTGGTCCTCGCAGCGCATTCCGCTGTGGTGGTTGCCGATGCTGTGGGGGGATTCGTCGTCAAAGTGATGGTGCGTTGAGATCAACTCAGTGGACGAGTCGTTTCTGTTTGGAAAGGAAAGATCCGAGTCAGAGGCGTTCGTTAGGCAGGTCTGATGTGGCCGAGCTGACGCAGTATAGATACAGCAAACACATGCATGTGAATTGCGACGCGCATGACTAATCAAAAACTTGTTGCATAGGATCCTCAAAAAAGTACGACCGCAAAAGTATAGGCAACGGCGTTCACGCAAATTACTGAGTGCCTCGTAGCTTAGCAACCAGGACACTGCGAAACTCTACCAGTAGCGATTGAACCTGGATGAGCAAAATCCATGTTCAAAGAACTTATAGTGAAGCAATTCGCCTTTGAACTAAATTAATATTCCTATGACAGCCGCTTCTGCAATTTTTTCCAGCATGGTTTCTGTTTGAAACCCACCAAGTTCCAATCAATCAATGCAACGACTACTTTTAGTGCACTCAATGAAATTTCGCACCTATTGTCTGGGAACCACGAAAACGTATTTAGAGTTCCACTTGGCTGGCAGTGGTTCGGAAAAGTCGCTGCAGTAAAGCGCTCGACGTTTAGCAGCAGAGCTTCACTTTGGGTGCAATTCTAAATCCTTCGCATGTTCATTTGATTCAACTGGCATGACTGACATACACCAAATTATCGTCAAGGGTTGTGTATTGCTTGACGCTTCGTGACGTGAAGATTCACTTCAACTGCGCACAACTTTTTTGTTTGATGGCAGCAATTGGAAGTGTTGACGCTGATTTGTCAAGGCGGAATTCACTCAAATTCATTCTGTTTTTAAGACGAATCTTGTGGGGACAATGTTCCACGGGGCAGTCGTCCAAACACCGAAGAAATAAACGATTGCGAAAGTTGCTGCAGCAGCAAAAATACGTACCTGCTGTCGTCGAATCGATTTTGATGTAGTTGATAAGGAGGACTTCTGAAGATGCTCCCCGTACTTTCTGAGAGCACTGGCTCTTCTGGCGCAACTGTCGACAACAACAACTGCTTGCAGCACACGCTCCGGCGTTGAGCAACACGTCAATTCGCTAACAATTTTATTCCAGAAACATGACACTTTGTCAAATCAACTCGATTTTCGTTCCACCACAAATCTGTTGCGGACGCGAATCGTACAAATCCAGTTAGGCGGCTGTCTAGTAATATCGTTGCGGTGAGGGGAAAAGAAGTCGGCGAACTGCTGCCCAAGAAATCTGAGTTTTGCGGAAGCCAAGGACGATGAGCGGACAGCAACATGTCTTAAATCCAATCACTAGTATTTAAACAAGGCTCTGCCAAATCCGGTAGATCAAGAATTTTAAAGCACAGCAAACTCGCAAGTGCGTTCAACCAAGATTCGAACAGACTGCGATCGCGACATTTAACATCCGGCCAATCAGCAGCGACGCTACATGTCGGCGGAGCGGTACTTCGTGCAGCAAAGGTGATTTCCTTCGTTCAAAAGAACGAAGAGCCACACACACACACACACACCACACACACACACACACACACAACAAACAGGACGAAATTAAACCGAGCACGCCAAGGTCTGCATGCTTTGCACAGAAGCCATGCGCATGTTCGGCATTCCCACAAACAACGGAACATCAAGTTCCGGTGCCAGCATATTATACAGCTCAAGCCGGTTCACGCCAACAGGACGTGCGAGACAAGAAGGTACAATTAAAAACGCGCTCCTGCCGTAAAAAGCACACACAATGCGCAAACACGACACAGCTTTTCAAAATAAGCTTTTTTTCATTCAACGCACGTTTG
>JGI24158J21664_10000692_pt1 | contig 33147 bp, 13 predicted proteins | sample Ectturendosymbi3_FD_21664 | JGI IMG/M metagenome (IMG submission 21664)
ATTCAGCAGCAAGTTGCATATTGTTTTATACAGTATTAAGTTAGGTTATTACACACATTATTACAACACTATCCCCTGTCTTATTCAAATAGAATGTAACTGATCGAATGCTTCGCAGGACGGGCAAGCAGCACTAAAAGAACACTTTGCAGTATTGCAGTACGAGACCACAAGCACAACCCAACAGCCGCGGGACGAACACAGGGGCAATCATACATTCACCACAGCAGTTTTGTTTACTAAGTGAGTCAATCACCGAAGCATCTCAATGCAATACAAAGCTCGCTGCATTGAACTGCCTGAGTGAACAGTTTCTCCTTTACGGTATCTTCAACAACAATACTTTTTAAAGACTAAAATCGCGTTATCTAAAGATTGTAGGAAATTGCTTGGTCTTGCGATTCAAACGAGTAATTGTTGCGTTTGTTTTTACAATTAGACTCAGCTTTACACTTGACGTTTTTCATTTATATTGGAAAAAAGGACATTGCCAGGCTTTGTTTTAAACAACACAAAGTTTCCGTTGTTGTCTTTATTATAACAACAATTGGAGCTATCTTCTCACGTTGGCATTTAGTGGTGTAGGAGGCGGGGGTGCAAAATTTTGATTTGTTAAAAATTTGGGCAAAACCTAAAAACACAGACGTTATCTAGTCAGGTGTCCCAGCGGAGGGTTAGCGGTGGGCCGTACCTTTGATCGTAAAATAATAAATAAAACATAATCGTATACAGATAAGGTAGTAGTAATTGTTCTTGTGCAAATGCACTTATCCAGCGCAAGCAATTCAGTGAAACGAATATAATCTTACACGCTTTAACACGTTTCAGATTTGAAGATTTTTCCTCAATGCGCCCGCGGGCCTGTAGTTGGTGGACCCAGTGGCGTGCAAAGGGGGGGCGACAGCCCCGGGCATCCAAGGCAGGGGGGCATCCAAAGAGTGAAATTACAAACATTTAAATGCTGCAACTAAATGATTTTTCCTATTGTAAGTCTACTAATACATGCTTAATGGATTTAATTTATCGAAACTTTTTTTTATCAGCACTAATTTTTACGTATTCAAATGTCAGTAATTCTCAGCTTCTTCATTATAATGGGCTTTTACTCGCACGGCGCATGCCCAATCAAACTGATAGTGACGTCAGTTGTTCCAGATCGTGGAAAAATCACAAAAAAGGATTGAAAGATAGTCAGGGTTGAGAAAAACCCGTATTCTTCAAAAAATTCCAACCCTCCTGTTTTTTCAAATTCGGGTTTTTTGAAAAGAAGCAGGTTTTTGTTCTTTAAAAAAAAACATTCTGAATTGTTTTTATTGCATTATTCAATATCACCATTTGCAGAATGACACAATAATAAATTGTAGCTATTATGGCATTCTAATTTGAGGGTAAAGAAATGTACCCCATCACTCTTTGTTTTCGCAGTGTTGCTGGCCAATTCACTTCAAAGTAATAAAGCTTAGCAAGAATGCGCACAGCAAACAGAGAAAAGCCACTCCAACACAAACTCTGCAGTTTCACGTCAAGTTTATGTGCATGCCCTGCTAGTTCAGCATCTACAGTATATTGTGTACTTTTTCAACATATGGTTTTGTATGGTCCAACATCAGAAACAGCTTGGATGCAGAGAAGGCAGAAAAAATGATTAAAATAAATATACCGAATTTACAGAGGTGACGAAGATACCCAGTAGAATTTACTCAAACTTTTGAATTACTGTTCTCTTTTCTTCAAATTTCGTTGCTTTTCGTGTTATTTCATTAAAAAAGATTGCAGTTAACTGTACAAGTGTGCTGCTTATTTTACTTATTACTTCATATTACATTTTCAAAGGAAAAGTTAAGAGTGGGATTTTGGAGAGTTTTATTGTTTTAAGTGGGCCTTTTAAAACGGGTGATTTTTTTGTTTGGGTCCAATTAGATCAACGCTGAAGATAATTATGAACGTTTATTTGATTTCTGAATCAAATTTCAAAACTGTCCAATTTCAACGTGCCTGATTTAGCTGATTTTATGATGCATCACTGGTTTCCCGTTTCATTTTTTGTGTTAATACAGTTGCACACCTGTGCCTCAACATGTGCTTCGTTTCGAGCTTTGTCATCAATTGGCAGTTCAAGCGGATTGATCATAATGGTTCACAAAAGCCATTATCTGTTCTTTTTACTTAGTGAACTGTTCATATAACAGCAACATAATAAACGAAAATTATCTTGCGTACTTCATGCGCATACTCAATTCTTGTGTAATTTACAAGTTTTTAACTGTCAACCCTGGGTTTCCGTCATCCCAGCCGCATANCTTCTGAACTACTGCTATTCGACGAGACATCCCTCTGTCCTTTCAAAAGGGGAGCAATNTTGTGTCAACAAACTTCGCCAAAACGTTGGTTGCAAACCTGAATATGACGTCACANTGTGACGTCACAAACTGCGTACATCCAGTAACAATGATCACCATACACCACTGCTCAATNCTACAATTTTGTAGGGGGNCATACAATCAAGCAATCGCCCCGCGCATCACCAGACCTCTGCACGCCACTGGGTGGACCACACTGGACAAAGCTATCTTACTGATCATACCATAAGCCCGGTTGTCACGCCGTTTTCTCAACGTTTACTTTTCGCTGCAAAACACAAGCGACGAATCAACTCGAGAAAAACTCTTCATCAAACATGGGTTCTTCCGGTTGGATCGCAGGCGCGATTGGCTGGTACGACCACTTCGGAAATATCCTTTTGTAGAGCATCATTAAAACAGAGTCTTGCGAGATGAGTTGCGCGTCGAACACACACTTCATATGACCATGTGTTCCTGAAAATTACACAATTTGGAAACCAATTTTGGGTTTGCTGCTAAAATAACACTGGCAGTGCAACAATGTCAACCAGTGAGGCGCTCGTGAAAAATCAAGTCAAACCGCAGCAGGCCCGTACCCAGCTTGGGACACCAGAGGGCGCGAAGAGTTTTCTGAAAGGGGCCCCAAAAGCACGATTAGAAAGACAATAGTTTTAAACTGAGTCCAACACATTTTTTCAGGAGGGGAAAGCGCCTTCCTCAGTTACGGGCTTGAACCGCAGCAGTAAAAAATTTGCTTTATGAAAGTAAAACCGTTGTTCAAACCACTCGGCGCAGAATCGATCGCATTTTATACTGGAGGAAGAACAAATTCAATTAGCTGCTTATGTTTGCATCAGCGTGGTACAGATGGCAGACAACGATTAAGGATAAAATCCCAAAGCACAAAATTGTTTGCAAGTGTCTGCATGTCATCACGCAAAGCTCTTATAACATGTAGTCTATTTAGCAGAGATAGCTTCGTTGCCTTCCCAGGTATTTTTGCCAACACACAGAATTACCCAACGGTTCTTTGATATGTCCTCGCCTGCCCCACTTCGTCCTGAGTTCCACCGGTTTGAACCACAACACATCCGCTGCAAATTGCAAATACAATATATTAACATATCGCTGTTGATTGCCACCGCACAGGGCGGTCAAAATCAATTTTAGAACAAAGAAGTCTAATCATAATAAGATAACAAATAACCCACTTGAGCAGAACAAAGTGGAATTACTGTTCAAGGATGGTTGCTCAGAAAAAAACGGATGAGCAAAACTGCTTTGGCAACACAGTTTGATACGAAAATTAAACTCTCTACAAAATGAAAAGCTTTCAATTCCATCCACTTTACAGTGAAACAAACGCAATACCAGGCTGGAAGAACATGTAGCGAACAGTGACAGCGCGCTTGTTGATTCTGAACGGATGGCCGCTGAGCACAATGCGCTTGACAACCACGCGGTCCGGGTCCACTTTATACAGGGTTCCCGTCGCCACCGGTTCCACGTCGTCTGGACGAAAAGACCAACAAAAACACAATCACAAGCGAAAAAGCATTAACTTGAACTTTCGGGCATAAAAATTCATGGCCGTCAGAAATGCATAGCAAAGATTTCGGAATTTTTAAACTTCAGTTGACTACCAGCCAGGGCAATAGCATCTGTCCAAGTTACAGCTGAATATCAATGACTGGCTGATCAGCCGATTTTCTCAGCTGGAAGTAACGAACAAGATCGCATACACCGGCTAGGTGGTACACGGCATGCGTTTCTTTTCTCACTGACTTGGATGTTAGGTTTTCTGGGATAAATAACAAGTTGGGGAAAATCCTTTCTGATTCCCAGACGTCTTTGCATCGCTGCAGATGCGTTTGAGCGTTCACTGCAAATTTCTCCGGTTGTAGAAGCTAACCCTTTGTGTCTTGAGGGTATCACATGGAATTTACAATCAAGTTTTGTTGCACGTGGTGAGCAGGGTCCGGTCGTAGATTTTAGGAGTTGCTTGTTTGAAACAGTCGGTGTATTCGAAAACTTTATAAAATGGATTCTGAAAGATTATTAAGGGGAAAAAGGCATTCAAAAAGGAGGAAGATTCGTTGGATAAGCATACACGGCCAAGGAGCAACTGCGATTAAGGAACATTCATTCAAAGTTCGTGAAACAACACGAACTGCGGCATTGATTTCAAGAAAAGTGCTGTTTACAAAACGTGAGTTTCCTTCCAAAAACCACCAGCACAGAGCTCACTGCAGTATCTGAACTGGCGCGGGTGACCCAGGAGTGGATCTACGGTGGCAAACCAGGCAATTGCCTCCCAATTACAATGATAGACAGATAGAGTCTGTTGGTGCAAACATTAAACAATTTTATGCAAATTAAAGTTAAGGCGCTGAGACACCGAAAAAAAAACTGTTGAACAGGTTGTCTTGTCGGGCGCCTCTCTAAAGTTTCATAAATTTCTATTGTGCTTTAAAGTTGATGGCCGAATTATTGCGAATTTAATGAGTTTATATCTTTCGAAGAGGTTGCAGTCTGCTAAATGATCAACACAATAACTGAAAATTTCGCATTTCAAGCGAAAAGTTCCGACTTCTGAAGGTTCCTGGTGAATGTCCTGCGTTTAATGAAACTGGATACCACACAATTGCTTACTTGGTTGATTTTCTTTGAAAACTATGACGTTTGCTGGCAAGAAGGTGATTGGTGCGTAGACCGACGCAACTGTAACGCTCTGTTTCGGAAGGAATCGCTCCATTTTGTGTTTAGAACCTGCAACAAAATAAGGTTGCTTCTGCATGTTGTCTGAACGAAAGTAAAACAATTTTCTTTTGCCCAAAGCTGAAACGTCGTTGTTTTATATATAGTATTGCCTGGCGTCTGGGTTATGCAAAGGAGCGCTAAATCCCAACTCCGCAGATGCCCAATTTGAAGACTTAATTGCTTCACATTGTTTTCGATAGTACGCTGGTATCCACGCGGAAGCTACACTCGAATAAACCTTTCGCCGGCTTAAGTCTGGTTGAGCTACATGCATTTACTTCTGATTTCGCATTTTCTGTTACGTGCGAAGATGTAATAAACGAATAAAATTTATGGGGGGTGCGCAACACCTTCGACCATCACAACACTGCCTCAAAAGTTGGAGCTGCTTTGTTGAAGCCTTTACGTTTTCTGAAATTTTGACGTTTGTCCGATATCTTTTCAGTCCGACAAAGCAGTATACAACTTTTACATTTTTACTTGGGCGTAACTATAAGTATACACACACGTAATTTTTATTTGGGTGCGTGCAATCTTATAATATTCATTTTAACTTTTCGCCCAAAAAATCAAATTCTTGCCTAAAAGCGCCTTTTTGAAATATTCAAGTAGGGAGGCTGATCGTTTAGCTCTACCATCTGAACAAGCAACTGTATACTGAACATCTGAACAAGCAACTGCATACTGAAAATTTCGGTAAGTTTTACTTTTGCTCGCTTAATCACGCATTGCTTTTGTCCTTTTTCAACATATAGTCTACGTATACAACAACAATCGTAAGTTGTTTTTCTAAAGCGAGAAACTTGTTGCACTGAACGGCACCGCATGCCAAGCAAGCCTCGTAGTAACAGCATGCGCTTGAACAAGCGGCTAATCAAGTTTAGTATATCATATTAGACCATTAGGCTCATCGCCTAATTGAACAACCCTTTCGGAGTGCCGGTGGTTATGGCTCATTTACATTCGCTTAAACTTGTATCAGCGGTTCTTAACCGGAGGTAAACGTATCCCTTGGGGGTGCGAAGAACCAAAACAGGGGGTATGAAGCGCCAAAATTTTCAGGGATGTACGCCCTGGAAATTTATACCAGATTTTCTTGAACATTCATCGTAAATCTCTGTAGTGTGGCGTACCGCTATCCACTGCTTGTTAGAGCAACATGAGACGGCGCACAGGTTCACATCGACATTAACGGTCGGTTAAGACAACTGAGATTGATCACTGCGTAAGAGTTGCTGATCGGTTTTGAAGAAATTCCATTTGCTATTGTGACTTTTTCGTAATTTCGTAAAATTAATGCTGACGTCTACACTATCCAAAATTACGCACAACGTTCTCACAATCGTTTACAATAGGGGTCTTAAGCACGCGCTTTGTGCGGCCTGCGATGCTTTTCGGGAATTTTCAAATGACGTTTGCGTTATTTAGTTGATTCACCGGTGTTTAAAAGTGCTCGGCCAGCGAGTGAACGAACGTAGAGACGGCTAGAAATGATTCACCTATAGCTCATGATACCTTTCGCAGAAAATACGATGTGAAGGGTGTTTCTAGTAAGGTTCAGGTACAATCACTGTTGCGTCAGCGTCATAATGCGGCCCTCGGGTTACTTTATAAGTCCTCATTTGGCGCTCGGAGCAATTTGAGTTTGAAAACCCTGTTTTACAGTGTTTTTTCCCCGGTTTTAAACGGTGTTTTTTCCCCACGAACGGAATGCAACAATCAACCGCTCAAATACACCTGAAACACATCAAGCGGTTGACCTTTTTTACGTGATCAACGCGCATCGAATCGGCAACGCGCATCAAAGCACTCATGCGTGACGGTACCTTAGTTACACGGAAATCTGTTCGATGTGCTTGCCAAAAATCACTTAAAATTATGTATTTCTTAAATGTCAGGTTCCTTCAAATCCAAATCTGCCTTGAAAGTCGTTGAAACGCAGCGATACTTTTATGCGTGGGAGGAAGCTCCCCAGGTACTACTCGTGGTTTAAGCTAGCATGATTAACACCCGACTTCAAACCGTAAAAAGCTAAAGTAGCTTGTAACCACTCCAAATGTTTGAAACGAAGTATCTTAAATGCATGCAATCGTTGAATTTTCAGGGGATACAAATGGGGTGGCTGAAAAAGCAAATGTCCCTGCTAATTAATGAAAGCAAATTATATGCAGGGGTCTGTCAATTTATTATGACGATTAAATAATACTGTGGCAGCTTCTACGTAGGCAATATAAATACACTGCATAATCCGTATCTGCGGTTACACGAGTTGGGTCTTATGCAACTACTGAACAAAGAAACTTTTTGTATGTTGGTCAGATGTGGCGAATTTTGTTAGGTATCATCTAAGTAAGGTCTCACCCTAACCGTTTGTGTTTCGGCTAAACTAGTCTTTTTCTGTCATGATTTGGTCATAGACTGAATTATTTTATGCCGAAAAAAATTACGTCAATTCGGTCACATTGTCCGAAAATATAGACTAGTGAATACTGTTACAGCGAGGTTTAATACTATGATGGGTCAAATGACCGAGATGTCCCAGCGAAAAAAACCCAAAGGCTAAAAGTTCAAAACAGTATTGGACTTGGATGGTATCAAAGTTGATTAAATTCACTCATGCACATGCAGTGGATCACTCTTATGCTGAGCTAACACCATATTCGCGTGAGTTCTTGTGTTGTCAGCCAACTTGTTGCAATCTGGTAGACCTTACTTGCTCTTAAAGGCAAAGGGAACTTTTTGAAAAAGTTTTCTTTAAAGTTCTTTCACCATCCAAGTAGCATCTGTGCTTTTGAAACTCAGGGTTGAGAAAAACCCGTTTTTTTTGTTTTTTTTTAAAGCAAGATTTTGTTCTTTTTTTACAGAAAACAGAATAACCCCATTCTGAATTGTTTTTATTCCATCATGCAATATCACTATTTTCAGAATTACACAATAATAACTTGTTATACCTATTATGGCATCCAAAATTGATGGTACAGAAATGTACCCCATCTTTGATTTCGCAATGTGTTGTTGGTCAGTTCACTCCTGAGTGGTCAGGCTTGGCAAGCATGCGCACAGCAAACAGATAAAACTACCCCCACACAAATTCTGCAGTTTCACATCAAGTTTATGTGCATGCCCTGCTAGTTCAGCATCTATAGAGTGTATTTCTTCAATATGTGATTTGGTATGGTCCAAAATCAGGAAAAGTTCAGATGTAGAGAGGGCAGAAAAATTGGTTAAAATATCCCAATTGTGCAGAGCTGAAGAAGATAACCATTAGAATTTACTCTGTTTGGTTTATTCTTCTCTTTTTTGCAAGTCCTTCAAAATTTCGTTGCTGTTCGTTTTGTTTGATTGAAAAAAAATTAGAGATAAATGTACAAGTGTCCTGCTTATTTTTTTACTCCTTAGTAGATCTTTCAAAGGAAAAGTAAAGAGTGGGTTTTTTGGTGGGTTTTATTGTTGTTTTTTTAAGTGGGTTTTAAAAAAAAAACGGGTGGGTTTTTTTGGATCGGGTTTTTTTACAACAACGCTGTTGAAACTGCTAGTGAGTTTTTCAAAATAGTTATTTGTTTCGCGTATTTTCTCGTATTTCTTCAGGATATTAAGCTCAACTGATAACCAGGTGAATCAACAGGCTTGTCCACGGGATACTGTTTTTTGTTTCATCCCATTCCGTGGGATTCCCACGAAACTACCAATACGAAGTACATTATATAAGGTGCATATCTTAAGTCTAGCTCCTAAAGAACCGTGTCTGAAATACCGCAACATGTCCAGTTTGGGGGACAATGAAATTTTGGTGACCCCTCATGTAGTTGCAACGCATAAGAATGCCCAGCAACCTCACTTTCGTGGCCTCGCATCACGACGCCATGGCACTGAGCCTCTACATCAAATACTCATGAGCATATAATAATGGTATTCGACTTTAGAAAATTCCTGATATAAAATTCCTAACGATGGGACATGAGAAAAATTTTAAGTCCGTTGCCCATCCCGTGGGATTCCCATGGACAAGCCATTGAATCAAGAGTAGCCATGGCCTGAAAGCAAAAACGCCGGCTTCCAACCTGTTTCAGACCATACGCTGAACTTGAAATGATCGCTAAATATATCAGTCATTAATTCAAGGGAGAAACTTGTTCGAAAATCACCGAATGTAGGCAGCCGTTGTGCACCACACATCACATTCCTACACGAAAATGAAGGCAGCCACCATCGCAGGGTTAAGCAGGAGCAGAAATAGTCAAGAAGTGTGCCGAGGTGAAAGCAGCGGCCAAACCTCGCCGCCATTCGCGTTGATCACCGCTGTATTTAGCCTTTGGATTCCTCTGATTTGGTTTATGCTAAATAACCGTTGGCCATCACGTTTCAAACACTATGGAAAAAATTTGACTCCACCATTCACCGAATTCTTGGTACTGCATAAAAATTGCTGACCATATCTTTTTTGACCAAAACAGACTAATTTTTGAAAAGCAAACTTTACTTACCTAGGGTGTGTTGTGAAAAAATAGGTCTTGCTTTAAATTGACGAAATCCAACGTGAAAAATAAGTTCGTCCTTGTTTCGTATAGAATGGTCGCCGCACGGTTTCACAGCAAAATGCAAAACACTCATCTGCAACAAATAATAACAATCAGTCTCCGCAATGGTGACTCAATCGAATGAATCAGCAATTTTTTTCAATAGGAAATCTACTTCACGCAACTCCACCGCATCTTAGTCCCACAATCTGCAAGCAATGCTTGCGGGTGAAATGCTGAAGGGCTAAAGCAAGAGCAGAGAAAGCAGGCAAACTAATACCTGTACTAATATAAGACAAACTAATATAGGACTAAAATGAATAAATAAAACCATAAGCTACAACAGTAGCAACTGAAAAATAGGCCGTTCACAAAGTTGCGCATTCTTAGCCAACAAATGAATCGAAATGCCAAGATAGAAGTTTCATCAGACTGGCTTTGTACTCCCTTTGGAGTGTCACGAGTGGTCAGCGGCTCACATCTCCGCCAAGGTCCATGCGGCTGTTTCGCAGTGAATGCTGCATTGGTCGAAGTCGAAATTAAGGGAGCCTGTTCAAGACAACCAAGACTGTACCTTTTGTTCGTGAGGAAACAGACCAAATAACGTTAATGTGGACGCTGGTGAGTGGGCCTCAACGAAAGACTTTGGCACATTCCGCAGGTGCACTGTGACGTAAGCTCCAGGCTGCAATGCACATTGTCAAGGTAAGTTATTTTCGTACAAACAACTACGGTGAAACAAATACTGTTCAAAACATTAAAAAATCAAGATTTCTGAAACGTATCAAAAATGGGATTACAATTGAACAAATCTTTTTACTTTGACTCGGATTTTTCTGGATAATTCTACGCAAAGCAGATTTGTACACGGGCATGTTTGGTGAGCTGAATCAACTACCAATGTTTTCTGGTGCTACACTTTCTCAGCAGTATTTTTATGTTTGAGAAAACACTAAAAACACGAAAGTGCTGCACAAAATCGGTAAAGCAAATAACAGCTTGCAAAAGTATGTTCTAATTCTAACCGTTATGTATAGAACAGCCTACGCACGAGGAATAACTTCCTGGCTCACTCAGATATCACTAATGAATACTTTGGTAATCTACGCCACAAAATGGCAAAAAGGCTTTTCATTGTCAATCTGATACTGGCTAAGTGACATTAAATTGCCCGACAATTTCTTCTTTCAGCTGCCTGAATCGAAAAGCATGAATTGACTAGATGTTACAGTCGATTCGATAAGCACATTATCTTGGTTCATTAACAGCAAGGCACTACTGGCAGTTGGCGCTTGTTTTACTTAAAGCCACGTTCTTTCGTGCTTTTTTGATGAGGCATGTAATCAAAATAGCAACTCGTCGTCTGGAATTGAACATCCCACTACAGCGCTGATCAACAGAGGTTGACCCGATGACCATTCTTGTCTACGAAGCTCAGTTTTGCAGCAAGCAACGTTGGTTTCAACGCTCCAAACGCAACCTGCACTGAAGACTCGTCGTCCGCTTCCAGGTTGCGGATCCGCTTGCTTGTCCTCTCGAACGATTGGAACTGGAAAATTCTGGCATAATCCGGCGGCAGGTTTTCTTTCGGATCCCAGGGCGAAGCGCGGAAGCTCTTCAAGCCGCGGTAGCGCTGGAATCTTAAAAAGCATTGAGGGCGTTATGTTGTAAGTTGGAAATGCAGCGAGACGCAAGTAATTTTTTGAAACAGAAGATGGACGCAGGAGAGTTTCATTACACCCACAAACAGCTGTCAAACCTGATTCTGGCAGGAACGTCCTTCGGCGTGTCGATCTCGTCCGGAAACATCTCGTGACTTCTTTGTTCCCGAAACCTTTGCAGCTCTTCCCAGCCGTCGCCGGCTCTCTCGTCGCTCTGGCTTGCTGTGTCATCCACGACGGACATCGACACAGACTCGCGGTCGTCTTCTTCGTCAGCCTTAAGAGCAGTTGCAAATAAGTCAGGGCAGAGTCCAAACGCAGCGATGTTTGGTGTTGAACGAAGACACGCGCAAAGCGCCGAACAATCACCGAGAAAACGTTCTCATTTACCTGTGATTCCTCGTCTTCGCGGGGTTCAAGTTCCTCATCCATTTCACAGTCGTCGCTTTCATCAGCGCTGCCGTCACTGAAATCTTTCCAGTCTTCATCCTCGTCCAAGATCCAAGCGGCCTGATACTCCGAGGTGCCTTTCGGCACTTTCTTTGCTTTTTTGCGCGCCGCGGTAACAGACGCGGCAGCTGAAAACGCCGGAACAAAACTTTTTCACAAACAGAAGTGCGAGCTCTTACCCTTAGAATAGTATTGTTGCAACCTCTCGGTTGGCGTTGCGCTGAATGCTCGGTTCACCACGAACGGAATGTGCGCGAAGAACAACACCGATATATACGTGGCTCGAACAAGCAATAATAGAGTGATCTCTATTGTTGCTTGCTGCCACAGTGCGAAGCTTTGCGCACATGCCGCTAGGGCTTCCCAATCGCAACAGTTTCATACATATCCACGCAAAAATCTTTACAAAATATACGATTCGTTTTTGCAAACGCACTTCAAACTTCCGCGGCCCATATAATCGTACAACAAAGCAATTGTAATCAGCAGCGTAATTTGGATAAAACAATTACTTTCTGCCTCTAAGATTTCTTCGTCTGTCGGCCATGTTTGTTCCGCATCAAGGGGATCCACCTCAGCTTCCCTCACCAGATCCTGCTGTTGGTTGGGATCTGGTACAATCGATCTGCCAATAACTTCGAACGGTCGGCAAGATCTTCCCTTGATGAAGACCTACTTAAAATTAAAAATATTAGGCTGTGAATATATAAAATTTCAAAACGGAGCAACACCATTATACACAGGTGCAGTGAGACCGGGCCGTACGATCACGAGCTAGTAACGAAAGATGTGAGAGAATTGGAAACAATAATTCGCAACATCCCACCGCTCTTTCTTCCATACTGCTGTCTTCGTTCGCCTTTTCTCTGTGCAAGCTCCACGGACAGTGTTCGGCCACTTCATCAATCTGCTTAATTTGAAAGTCACCCCACCCGGACAGATGAACCAATCTGTTTACGTCTAGCCTCGATCCTCGCACATGTCCAGACACCTAACAATGACACAAGCAAGCTGAACCTTGACCCAGGAAAGCCTCTGCTTGACACAGTTAACGCTGGTGGTGTTGATTATAGCGAGTAATACCCAACTGCACATAAAGATAAAGACCATCTACACATAAATTACGCAAAGTATTCGAGTCGCACCATGGAGCGGGGCACGATGACGTCAACGCCAATGTGGCCGAATGACGTATAAGCATCACCAAAAGAGGTGGAGTTAATTGTAATTGAAAGTAATTTAACTGCACTTTCGTGAAGATATTGTGATTTGATTGTAATTGCGATTTTTTCAAAACGTCTACTTGTATTTGATTTTGCCGAAATTGAATCCATACATGAGGTAATGAACTTTTTCATTTGTTTTGTCATCTGCAACATTGTTGTCAGAAAACTTCCCACACACTATAATTTGAGGTGGCAAGGCTAGGTTTTGTTTGGAGAAAAAAACTTCTTCGGGACTTTTTTGCACAAAGACGAACCGTCTCTGGAAGTTTCTTCTTGTTCACTGATGTTGATAAGATGTAACAAGAACTTGTTCGAAAATATTGAATGCAGATTAAATATGGACCTACAACGTATAGGTGATTTCATATTTTTACGCATTATGATGGAAATGTAATTGGAATATCAAGTATACCCAACTAACTAAAATTTGTGTGAAGTAATTATAATTTGAAAAAGAAAAAAGCAATTGACTCCATCATTGATCACTATGTCTCAGCTTCTCCCGAAGTTCGTTCCTGCTGGGAAAACCGACTGCAAAACGAAAATGCGACCAGTACGAGTTTCTATAGTGTTCATGAACATCGAAGATCGCAACGTGAACGCCTAATCGTCGGCGACTGACGCAAATACGATTTTGGTGACAAAGAGGAGGAAACAAAGCGCACGTTGATAGTTCGTACGTGAAAGTTGCTTAGCAGACACAACAGTTAGTTGACATTGAAGTTTGGAAATTACAGCTGCGGCTACATGAAGTCAATATATCAGATTTGCATCTACTTCGTACTTTTCTTGTGACTTGATATGAAAAGCGGAACAGTGAGGTTTGAAAACGAAAATTGTTATTTTGATACCCTAGAATCTATTTTTCAATGTGTTTAACTTATTCAACATAAAAAAGAAAAACTTCCGAGTGGTTCGAGCACAATTCTATAGTTAAATATAAACGCAGTTACTTTCAAGTCTGAGAGAAGTTGACGTACTTAGTGCTTGACGTGCTGACTGGAAACGTCACTTCATATTTTTGCAAGCGTAAAGGTTACATCTTTGGCAGCTTTGCAATGCGCTCACACGCTGTCCCGCAGAGTGACAGATCCAGTCATTACGAATGAAGCGCTTCATGCGGATCCTCGACATACCCCGACAACCTTATTGTCTGTTGCGACACAGAAGAGCGATGCAATTATTACAAACCTGAAGACATCCTGTGCTTTCATCGTCTGTGCAAACATAATCCATCTTTTCAACGAGCATATACGGTCGCTGCTTTCTCACTCCAATCTTCTTACACTTCGATTCAGAAATCTAAACGACAATTAAATCCAATGTCACGTATAAGGAGCTAATGACAAGTAAGGCTCGACATACACGGGAGCTAAGCCAGGCTGATTAATGTTTTGAAATTTGTTTGTTCTGTTATGACATAATTTACACGCCTAACCATGGACGTCGTAAGGGGGTAGCTGCCCCCTGGATTTAAAAAATTGACATTTAGCTATTAATGTTTTTGTAGAAAAATCCTGATCTCTTAGTTTAGAGTTGGTAAAATAAAATTTCACCACTGTTGCGCCTCGCCTGGAAAAATGCTTTTCGCCACCGTCTGGAAAAAGTCAATGTTGGCCCCGTCCGACAGGCGACAACCATGCGCCCAACTCAAATTGCCCCTGCCCGACGAAGCAACATAATTGCGCGCCCCAGAAGCGACCGCATGACTTTGCTCAGCTTGAACTACGTCACGATTTCAATGTCCTTGCAGCGTTTGCTGCTCAGCCTATGTGTTCTACAATTAATGCAGAAATCTCGCGGTTAGTTGTCCAAGAGAATGTAATGCAGGTGCGTGATCAACTAATATTTATACAAAAGTAAACATGCCAGGCTGTCCAAGCATTTCAAGCGAAGCTTCTAGTTTGCGCAATTGACTTATCCACTATATAGCCTTGCAGGCTAATTCCTATGCTCTTGTTGCAATTCATGCTGCTTCTGGTGAAATTACGTTTTATGTGCAATGGTGGGCCCATATGTAACATTATACCCCATATGGCTCGTTTGAAGTAAATCGTTCTTTCCGTTAGATAGCCTGCTAATGATTTCTTATTTCATGATTTCCTTTCCAAAGGCACGCTGTTTGGGATACTTGGATTCCCAAGAATGAAGACAAGGAAAAAATAGTTGACCTGTCTAAAATCAAAGATCAAGTCTAGTTTGATTTTCCTTCAGTAAAGATGATAACCTACTATTGAATTAAAACAGGGGTCTCAGACACGCGGCCTGCATGTGGCCCGCGAGGGCGTTTTGTGCGTTCCACGATGTTTTTAGGGAATTTTGAAATAAGCAACACTTGAGTTACTTAGTTTATTCACCGGTTTTTATAAGTGCTCGGCCAGCGGGTGCTGAACAAGTTCCTTTCAAACGAAAGTAGAGAAAGCTAGAAATGATCTGCCTATAACTTACGATACCTTTCGCAGGAAATAAGACGTAAAAGCTCTTTCTAGTAAGATTCCTCTATTGTTACGTCATGGTCATAATGCGGCCCTCAGGTTACTTTATAGTCCTCATTTGACCCTCGGAGCGATTTTCATTTGAGACCCCTGGTTTAGGAAATGTCATTGGGCCGACTAGTCTAGTTTACTAGGATAAGCACTAAGCAGTTCGTTTAAGCATGTGTCACATGCATAGGCCTGTATTGCATTCTGATTCATTTTTTGTCAGCGAATTGCTACTAAAACACAACTTAAATTGGCGACCCATCATAAAACGTGGCAACGGTCAGAGTATGCAACGCAGCTACTTTAGTGCAGGTAGAATAAGAACATAGTTATTTGGAGCGCAGCAATTACAGTTAAAAGGCAATTCAGATACGAAGAACCAGGAGAAACATAACAGCTATTCGCAGGCAACACGAACAAGGAAGCAGCTGTTAAAATGCCCGTGTTGCAAACAAGAGACCTGCTAAACTCACACAGCGAGAAAACTTTAATGGAGCGCGGTAAGTGAAATCAGGAAACTAAGTAGTTAACCGGTTGCACAGTACACAACACTTCTACCAAAAACGTTTAAAATCTTTACTTAGTTCGGCAATTACAGAACCCACCATTTATGCTAATGTAACAAAAACAATTTATTATCAGCGTTATCACTATCAATGGTAGCGTGCATTCGCATCTAACCTTCCCATAATATTTGAAAATAAACATTTTTCTGAATGTAAATTCTTGTTGTGTGATTGCTTGTGATTAATCAACAACCAAATAAATCGCCATTTAGTTATGAAGCGATCAACGAATCGCTGAACCAAATAATAAGATGGAATCTTCTAAGTATCGCAAAAAAAGTTTTAAACATCTTACATGTCGCAGGAGAGCGTAAGTATCTTGTTCTGCGTCAGCAGTAAATAACTTCAACGCGGTGACGTAACGCTCCAGTTCCTTGACGACTTCTTTTCTAGTTGGATTTTTTAATTTGGTTGAAAGCTGGTTCATTCCTTGCACGCAAAAAGCTGTAACAGAAAAACTTTACATCAATTGTATTAATTGATTAACTTTTGTTTTTTTGTCAAAACACCTTTGTTATCGAGATCAGGGGGCAAACTTCGGTCACCAAAGGTTAGCGGACCGCTGAAATCAAGCCATATACTCGAGTTACATGGAGACAGGGCTATAGAGAACATATCAGACTTGTTTTCTTTGTCTCGCATGAACCGTCGTTTTACCATCCCATTGAAATAAATGCTCCATGTTCGTGGTTAAAATACCTGCTGACGTTTTTGTTTCGATTGCAAATTCACAGCTTTTTACTTGACCAGTTTTACTCTCTATATCTGAAAAGCAGAATATTCAGGGCAAGTGCAGTGCTTTAAAAACTAGTGGATTAAAACTTACATTTAACTTGAGGGTGAATTAAAACCTTATGTTTGGTCCCGATTGTTTTGTATTTGGCTGCAGGATAAATAACGATTATTGCATTGCGAGAAAAAAATAAACACAGGTAAAGTTAATAACTACACCAAGTCCGAACACATTGTACCAATATAACTAACGATAAATCAAAATGAACCTGCAGCCAGGACACCGAAAAACCTTACGATTATCGAGTCGAAGTGCCCTAGCAAATACATGCAGCCTAGACCTAAGCCTACGAGACTAAGAATTCGTTCTAACTTCGAGACCGAGACTTCGCCTAAAAAAACAAGGCAAGACCGATACCTAAATCTTTGATACTCGACACTTCTGAAGTTGTAGGGAAGAAGCTGATATATAAACAAATTTGAGTTTTTTTTTCAAGAGAACAGGTTTCAGCATGAAAACTTTGTCATCTTACAAACATTTGCGTCGTTAATTTTTAGTTGACTTCTTCCGAACTTCGCGCGCACGACTAGAAAAGGGTTATGGGCTATTTTAAAGAATTTATTTTATGCAAATATTTTATCTTATACTGCTATTTCAAGGTTATTTTAGATAAATTTTATGTTTCAAGTTACTTTAACATTTAAAGTATCAGTCATTCCACCCAACATGCAATGCGTCTCCGTAAATTCTTTCTTCGTGTAGCTCTTGCGCTCAAAGGAATGCCCACCCTTGCTCAATACAGACAGTCGCACAAACAAGCGCACCAGGCAACCCGTTTTGAGTTTGTCTAAATGTTTCGTTTGTAAAAAAAAGCATACTAAGATCCAACTACCCCTTTTTCCAATGATATTCTGTTCAAAGTCAAGTACATGTGATTCGATTCGTTTCACCACCGCCTAACCCACAGCGACCAAATCGCAATTAAGTACTTAACAACAAATTCCGTGTAGACTATGGCGTTTCCTCGTTGACGTTTTGTCTCGATGTGAGAAGAAATAGTTGTTAAAAAAAATTCTAAGCGAACTGGCAAAGAATTCGTCTTCTAACAGTAAAACAATTCATATTTTTTCGGCTATCACCAAGCTATTCCGTGACAATCCTCAAGCAAACGAATAGTATCATTGCTGGTGTACGCCTGTCTTTCCTGATAAACAATTCTTCGTAAAGATAAAAATAACCTGAGCAACAGAATATAGAAACGTTTTATCTTATCCCTAGGGACGAGTACAAAGATCCATCCCAAGTCACATACATGCTGCTTCTACAAGCTGACCGTGATCATCAGCCAACAACTAAGAGGTACATTTCTCGAACTGCTTGGTTCATTGATGCGGAGTAGAGATCACGATGACCAATTTTGATGCCAGGGAGACTTGACATAAATACAGACGCAGGGTCACACCACTCTCCCATTGATTGGGGGAAAGCATTCAACAAGCATGTTACTGTAGCGTCCAAACAACACTGCAGAAAGGGGCGATCTTTTTTCAGTTCTGAGGCATTTCGTGCCCAAATGAAAATTTCGTTCCGACAGTTGTTTGGGCAAGCGCATCATGTCGAAGCTGCCCTGCACCATCGAACAACGCGACTGAAAAATTTTATGCAGTCTGCAATGGTGTAAAAGCGCTGGTTTGCAGTCGAGGCAGGGGAGCGTTGGAACATATGAAACCAAAGTCACGATTGCTTCTGAAAGATGAATTGAATGTCACAAATATTTGTTTAAAATGTTCGATTTCGACAGCATTCCTTCATAAAAATGAAAAAAATATTTTTTGTAAAAGAGTTTTTTTCTTGCTAAAAAAACTTTGGACGCCAAAAAGTTGTACGATACCAAGCACAAAATCTGAGTGATAAGGTCAAGATTAGAGTCTAACAATTTGTTTAAGACCCAGTGAAACACTGGAATTAAAGGTTTGAGTTTGGGGTTGGATCATCAAACCCTGTTTCTACGACCGAAAAATATTTACTCCGTTTCATAAGATACGATGACTGACCTCTGTGATTTGAACTAAAAATAAATATCTAGAATTACTACTACATATATAAGTTCTTACACATAACCTAGAAGTGTTGCATTTTTCTTTCCAACTAAATTTTCTGATCTATGCTGATCTGAATTAACTGTGCGCCCTGTGGCTTGAATATTTAAATGATGTAACACGGTTCTCGGACAATTGCCACCCAGGCATTTACAAAAAAATGTGTAGCATTGAAAGTATTTCTGATGCAGCTTTTCATTATTTTTAAATAATTTTAGAAGTGGAAGTTACTATATTTTTGTATTTGATGTTACTTTATTTTTATTATTGCTTGCAGCCAAAATATATAAAAGTGGTAAAATTGGGTTTCGTCAAAGCGTTCGAGCACAAGGCAAAATGCATTCATCAAAGTTATAGCAGTGTTTGTGAAAACTGTAAAAGACTGTTTCTGATGAAAAGATCAGGTCAGTACATCTACTAGTTTATTACTGCAGAGACAAAACGCAGATCGAATACTTAGGAAGCTTGGTCATTTTCCTGACCATAATTTCTGACTTCACTCGAAAATGTGGGCGACATGTTTTCGGAAAGCTGAGGTTTTCACGAGCACAGTTGGATGGAGGTAAGAGCACTGAGTTCAGTTCGCACCTCGCAAAAAAACAGGTTACGTTTGCACCTTCCAAGGCGTTTCTCAGTGTGTGATGGACAACACAAGCAGCATTTGCGTTTGAACATTGGAGAGAGAATCAGTTGTTGCTTTATGCAGCACAAAATTGTTTGTTTTGGTTACTTCAAGAACTGCAGAAAATGTACAACCATACTTTGCAATCATGAGTAAGGAACGTAGCACCGGTACCAAAAAAAGGAATGTTACATGTCTCGGACAAAGTGGTTACACCTTTTCTCCCAGCAAAAACAAGAAAAGAATATCTATCGAAGTTACATGCACACGAAACATTACCGCAGCGGTATTTTAGTTCTTTGCGGCAAAAAAAGTGCAGTTGCAGAACGCAAAAAGGAGAAAAAGGGCGCAATGCTGATAAACGCAAAAAATATACTTTGCTAGTTTTCGCATATACTTAGTGGATCATCGCAAGTGCGATAGCAACGAGGTGTAAGAACAGGCAAACCTGCTGTTTTAGTTTCGTTTTACTCTTAACCGAATAACCGTGTGTAGTCAAATGTTTTAATAAGTGGAACTTTCGGCTTAGCATCAAGTTCAAAAATTTTTAACATTCCGTAAGTGCTATGCCCAACTCAGTCGAGCGACGTTAACGTTCAACTTTGCTTGGGGCAGAAATGCAGAAGCGCAACGCTGACAACATGTGCTAGATGAAGACTTATATGCATTTCTGCTGACGATCGATTGAGTTACCTGTAACACTTGTGGACTCTTAACACATGCTTAAAATAAAAAACATGTGTAAGGTTTTCCTCCTACTGCTGTAATTTACAATGTAATGTTGATCAGCAGCAGTGAAGAAGCCTAACAGTCACGACTGGTGCAACATTCGAGTAAAAAAACACATTAAGGGCACAATGGAAACACCTTGCAAGGTGTGAACATGACTGATTTCGGCTGACTTGAGATCTGAAATCTGCAACCGCTTCTTTCCACAGCCTCAACTTTCAAGTAAAGGCAAAAATTGCATTGAAGAAACTCACGCTTTCACATATTCCATCTACTTTCTCAATACTAAGTTTTTATGTTTGCTGACCTAAGGTTTAGACCAAAAGCAATTTTTTGCAGTTTCAGAAAACTGTGACACTTAGCACCATCATTCGCCAGTTTTGCAAAATACGTGAACTGCAAGTTACTTTCCAAACAGCTCATAAGTTGTTACCTAGAGAAGAAATTCCTTGAGCAAGCAAGCACAGTAGAATCTGCAGTCCATGTTCATCCATGCATTCATGATGACATGATACAACAAATATTACTGAATCGCATGCCCTTGTGCAGGCAAGAATATCAACTATTTCTGATGAACTGGGATGCACAGCCTGCAAAAATAAAAATAATTAAGATTTTTTTTCTATTCACACCATATTAACTACCAATGCTGTACATATACAACTTCGATCTTGTTAATCAATATTAAGAGAAAAATTTTGTCAATGACACCTACTTGAAATCTATGTCTGAGTCTAGGAACAGTCATTGTAAATCCAGCAGATGACAGAGGAGCAGCACTTGGAACAGATCCATCATTTTTACCACAAAGCTGTATCATTTCAGATACACTTTTGACATTGACAGAATGGTGCAAAGGAATTAGTGCAATTAGATGTGGAGGACTGTTGCCAATGCCAATAGAGCGTTTTTCATTTAAAGCCTGAGTAGAAAACAAATAAATGAAACTTCAGACAAATGACAACAGAAGTTATCTCCCAAAATCATCTGATATGTATTTGTGAGCAGGTATCAAGTTTAGTTAGCTTCAGGTTTGCAAAATAGGTGATTTTTATGCTCACACACCTAAAGTATTCTGTGGCACAAGCAATGGGTGCTGTGGCTTGCTGAAGATTTTTTGGAAGTAAATGCTTAGAACAAAAATCTAGTTACTTCCTTTAAACTGCCTTAAAACACTTATACTAGCACACATGCAAGTTAACCTTACATTTTTGCTAACTTCTGTTCCCTACAAACTCTTAAATATATTAGTCTGCTGGGTAGCAAATTAACTTGCAACATTGCAACAAAATTTTACAAACAGCAGTGACAGTCACAAACCCATCCTTGATACAAATCAAACAATTTTTTGCACTTCTTACAGAAACTGATCTTCCAAGTTCACATTTTTCAGTATTTTTCATATTTTATATATTTTGCAACTGCATAGGGATTGCAATCTAAAAGAGTTTATCAAATGGAGGAATAAGCAAGCTAAGCACATTTCCAGATCAAAAATACAGGTCAACAATTAAAGTTAACATATGCAAAACAACCCTCAAATAGTTTGTGATATAAATACAATATGACCAGGACTTGTTCAATGCATCTTGACACCACATACAAACTTTATATAATGTAATGATTATACAAAAAACATTACATATTTGACATTTGTATTTCTGTGAGGAATCATACAATTTGTAAAATAACCTGTTCACGTTTCTGAGAACGAATCTGTTGCGAACGATTTTGTCTTGCATTTTTTAAAACAACTTTCTTCCGTTTCTTGGATATTGTCTTCACATCAACACGACCTGAAAATTTCAATTTCCATTAAACTTCTCCTTTACCTACTGGTAATCTCAGGTGTATTGCACACTACTTACACACATTTATACCTTTTCAGCAATTACTACCAAAAGGTAAACTTGAGCAGAATCAAAAGAAGTACCAGTACAGCACAGGAGTAACCAACAGGTTACACGACACAAAAAAGACAAAGATTAAACAAGCTGAACACTAACTGGATTATATATAAATTGTGAAATTTCTATCCACTGACAATGTAACAAAAATGTATGTTCTGGCCAAAATTTATCCTCAAATAAAATAAATCCAGCAGTGGTATTTGTTACAAAGATCAACTTTAATATTGCCACACTGTTTAATTCATATACTTCAAAACATTTCCATGTAACAATCTGACATTAAATTTTCACCATTGTTATTTGAAGTTCAGAGCAAGCTGGTATTCCTCACCCCTTCTTAACTGACATAAACTTGTTTCAAAAGTATTATCTAATGTTACTGTTTTATAAGTCAAAAAATGCTTCTGTACTTGTTAGTAAGATATCACAGCAGCCTTATGTGGGTTTAGGGAACTATATATGATGTGCAACACCTATTTGGGTCTTTCCATATAACATACTGAACAATTCAATGAACAGGTCTTAGAGGTCAAAGCAATTTTTACTACCTAAGCTTAGCATGATTTTAATCTCCTAAAAGCCAATGCATTTTAGAACCATTCAATAAGCAAAAATTTACTCTAAACGCCATTTTTCCTTTTTCTGAACATAATTTACCCTTCTACTGGTCATGGTATTAAGATTTAGATGTTTTTATTTCAGTTTATCTATAAATGAAGATAGTGTCTAAGTAGCTGATTACAGCTACACAAGGTCAACTTCTCCATAGCTGACTACAACTACCTAAACCAGTGGGTCTTAACTTGGAGTAAATTTATCCCTGGGGACAAATTTCATCTTCCAATGGGGTAAATTTATTAAACCACAAATTATAGGCAATGCAAATTTTTATATATCATTCTAAACTGTAAGAGCTTAACAATTTCACATTTTCAACAAGTCAGTGCCACTGAGTGTATTGGGAGTAAAACTGGTAACCTTCTTTGATAAAAGGGTAAGATATGTAAAAAAGGCTAAGAACCACTGACCTAAACCATGCTCTTTGGTAGCTGACTGTGATCACGTGATTCAGCACATTGTTAGGATTGAGGCAGGGATTAAAGTTTGTATGATAGGTGTTAAAATTTGAGTAATTGTTAGGATTTTGATGTTATGGTGATACAGTTAGAGTTCTGGCTGTCAAATGTTTTTGTATGTTGTGCTGAAGTTTAAGGGCACCAAAACCCTGAAATCCCTAGTTAACAGCAAGCAATGCTAAAATATGCCTTAAATCACATGAACATGATCAAAAACATACTAGATCGGCTTGTGTAGGCAGCTTCCTAGCAGTTGACCTGCGCATTTGTTAGTCGGTGTTGCGATTGGAATGCCAGACTAGCAAGTGTGCAAAGCTTAAAACTGTGACAATAGAGATCATCTGACAAGATCACTATTTTATTGCTTGTTCGTGACACTGATATACACTAGGGGCTGTTCTTAGCCCACATCCCATTCATGATGCATCGCACATTCAACACTGTGCTGACTGAGAGGTTATAGTGTCAGCAACCTAGTCACTGCCATAATTTTGGAAAAGGTATATACTCTTCAAAAACATCAAAAATGATTCACAAACATCATGAGCCATTATTAGAAGCTCTTATTTTGGTGACAACCTAAAGTATGCCTGAAAATAATACCTATTTTTCAAGCGACAATGATAAAAGCTTCTCATTTTGCAAAGCATCCCAAAAAGATTTATATATGGCAAGCAATTGACACTTTTACTGGAACTTCAAGATGCATTGAGTCTAGCTAGCAGTTAGGAGTAAATGTAACACTACTGTAGATATCATTCAAGCTTTAGTTTTATATTTCAAAGGTTTCACACTCCCACAAATTTAAGTCACAAATGCAGTTTTTTTCACAAGTTTATGCTATCTCCATCAAAAGTTGGAAAAATATTAATGCAACTCAGGAATTTAAATGTTTGTTGGAAACAAACTCTAACTTTTAGAAATACCAAAACATTATAGTACATCTAACATGAAACAATGTGCTTCTGTGAAAGTTTATTATAAGTATGCCGAGTTGATACTATTATAAAATTATAGCAATGAGTTTGGTATAAAAAAAACGCAGTTAGGTTTCAAAATGGCAGAGGAGACAATGCTTTTACTTTGTGAAACATCAATGATAGATGTATGCAAGTATGGATTTCCTATGCAAGTATTAAGTTCTGACAAATTTGACCTACATTCTACAGTTTATTTGGCATGTTTTACAGAAAAGAAATGAATCAAACTCTGTGTTTTTCGATGCTTTGGCAAAACATCAAAACGTGAAACAGTCCACTGGTGACTCAAACATTTTAACAGGATATGAAGCACAGGTGGTGCTCACATCAAAGTCTGTCATGTGCCAAAGTTTTGAGCTCCAAGTTGATTTTTACAGAAAAGTGTAATTAAAAATGTGGTACATTTTCCATCCAGTGAACTATCCCAAAATCAGCATGCTTCACCTTTGTTTTGAGCTCCAAGTTGATTTTTACAGAAAAGTGTAATTAAAGAATGTAGTACATTGTCCATCCAATGAACTATCCTAAAATCAGCATGCTTCACCTTTGTTTTGAGCTCCAAGTTGACCTTTGCTTCTATGTCTCCCAGTTTTATGAAGCTTGTTCTGCTGCTTCCAAATTCCAGGTTTATGGCTATTGCCAGTAGCTACCATTATAGATTAGATGTATCATGTACTGTTCTTGTTTGCCTAGGTGTGTGCAATAAAACAGCTTTATTGAAGTACACTTTTTCAACCAGTTAAATATTCAACAAAGCTGCAAGAATACATTAGGTACACAGACTATATTAGTAATAATTCAGTAATAACAGGATATGCCAATGGCAATATGAAAAAAAACAACAATGATTAACACCAATATACAGACAAAACATAAAGAATATCATCATTCCAAGTCAAAACAAACGATAAGTAAAAGAGGAGGTATTAACTTAATTCCCATGCCCAATTCTAACACTTTTACAATCATTTTATATCAATTTTCAAATTGCGCAGACCAGTGCTGTCACAGGCTTCTCTGCAAACATCACTACATTCACAAAAAAAATTAACTTGATCTTAAAAAATCACCAGATTTAGAACTTTTGCGTCGAAAATTGCAGTTTTTCTTGAAATGATTTAATTATTTACTTGGTCGCCTGAAAATTTGTGCATCATTTGCAAGTTTGTTAGAATAGATCATGCTGAAGCCTGGAAAAACTTATACCAAGAATCATCACAATTTTTTCAAGAGCAAGAGAAGTATTTTAGACCAACCAACTAGAGATGTCACAGGCTCACATTTTTATGACCTGGACCGACCCATACCCATCACAACAAACCCGTAACTTAACCTGTACCCCCTAAATTCTGGCCTGTACCTGGCCTATAAAATGACACTGTCTATTTTGCCTCATCAAAGGCAAAATAAACACTGCTGACGTCATTTTGCCTTCTATATGTGCACAAGGTGGTAAGTGGATCATTTACAAAGTCTGGATGAAGACATGTAGCACAACAAAAAATATCTTTTCCATTGTTGCCATTGGAAATCGCGAGCAACATGTGCGCAAAGCTTCGCACCGTAGCAGCAAGCAACAATAGAGATCATGCGTCGCAATCTCTCTTATTATTGCTTGCTCGCTCCACGCATACATATTTTTGTTCTTCGTGCACATCCCATTCGTGGTGAATCACACAATCAACGCAACACCATCGGAGAGGTTGCAACACGATCAACACTATCTACTAATTTTTTTTTTATTGTATTATTCTCAGATAATTGGAGGGCCGGCGGGCCGGGCGGGCTGGAGGGCCGTGTTTCCAAATGGAAAAGGTAAATTTTCGGCGGGCTAGCGGGCTGCTGCACACAAAACAGAAGGGCGGGCCGGCAGGCTGCACAAAAAGGCGGTCCGTCGGGCTGCGGAAAAGGGCGGGGCGAGCTGCAGAAAAGGGCAGCCCTCCGGCCCGTCCTTTTCCGCAGCCCGGCTTAATGTGCAGCCCACTTGTCCATCCTGTGGTGCAGCCTGCCGGCCCGCCCTTCTGTGCAGCTCGCCAGTCCGCAGAAAATTCATGTTTTTCATTTGGCAACACAGCCCTCCAGCCCGCCCGCCGGCCGGCCCTCCGTTTAGTGTTATCCATTATTCTCTGCCCTTTTGCATTATTTCTGTAAATACTTTTTGTCGCTTTGCTTCTCCTGCACACTTTGCTTTTGTGTGAACTGTGTGCCTGATTCTTTCCCATGATTTGATTTGATGGCATTTTGTATTTACTTTTTCTGTGATCTTTTTTAATGTGCAATTTTGCATTTTTTCATTTGTCCATCTGGACCTGGCAACCCTGTATTTCTTTCTACTAATTTTTGCTACAGTACAGACGGAGTCTTCATGAAATAAGCATTTACATGTATTTGTGCTGTAATCAAACAAATTACTGTAGTAATTAAAAACAAGTAAAGACATACTTGGCAAAAATAACATCAAAAAACAGGGTCTTGTCAGTTTTGCAGCACTTGTAGTTGTACTGGTTGGACAGCAATTTTTTTACAGGCTCCCTCTTCCTCAACCCAACGGTGAATTATGTACACTACACCACACTTACAGTACTAAGAATACAAACTAGTTAATTTGCACTCTCAGTGATTTAGTTTCAGAGAACCTAGCCTCCTAAAAACGCATGACCTGTCCTTAACACACTACAAGCGAACACTACCACACTGAACCACCACATATCGTTCAGTCCATACTGTAGCACAACCAGCGGGTGTGCTTGAGCTCTATGGACTTCATGTCTGGTTCAAACATTGAAATTTTAAAAAATTCAGTGCACAGCAGGAAGTGATTGACTGAGCATTGCATGGGACAAGTTACGTGCTCCACTTCAGAGATGAGCAGAATCACATTTTTTAGACTCCGACTCCGCTCTTGCTCCACGCATTAAGACACCTACTCCGACTCTGAAAAATTTTGCAACATCAACTCCTATTCCTGTTTGCACCCAGAAAACTTGCAAGTAACTCATATTGAGAAGATTTTGCCTCATGAGGCAAAATATAAGTCATGGCTATTTTGCCTTTGATAGAACACATATGGTTGAAATGGTCACATGACTAGCACAACAAAGAGAGACACAACATGTGGAGGTTTAAAGTTATGGCTTAGCCTATTCTTTACACAACGTAGACAAACACAGCCCCTAAAAGTTTGCCCACATTTAAATTAGACATTACGGTCAACTATATAGGTCATGTATTCCGAACTTGTCATGTGATAACTTCAAACAAATGTGTGCAGCTACTCATAAAATAACTTCAGAACTGTTTTTGTCTCATGAGGCAAAATAGACGCTGTCAAATATACACCTTCAAAGTATCTGACCTGTAATAAAATTATGAAGTGGAAACCATTGAAACACTAGTTAAGTAGTTCAAGCTTCCAGATTTTTAACCAGATAGATGACAAGTATTTGAGGTGAGTGTTTTTCTTCAATTTTTACAAAAGACTTGTTTTAAATCTCCGAGGTCAGGAGCTGATCACCTGTTCACAAATATTGATTCGTACTTTAACAATGTGTCCAGATAAAACTCTGAACTATGACAGTGCCAAACTGAGCCATTACTTAACATGATTGTGCAAGCAAATCATACAAAAAAATTAATAAGATGAACATTTAAATTACGCATAATTAGGCTATAATCCCTTTCAAATTTATCATAGGCAATAGAGATGCAAAACAATATAGGTTATCTTTAAGGTAGTGACTACGGATACGCTTGTCCTGACGCAATTCAATACAAGGGTCAGTTTGTCATTCAAACGGCGTGCTGCTCTTAGTGTAACAGTTATGCGTTACGGCTGGTATGCCAATGGTTTTCAGTTCGACTCTCACCTTGCCAACTTTTCTTTTGTTTTTTTTCTTTAATTTTTTTCTGGCTTAGGTGTTACGTTTAGGGGTTACGGTTAGTGTTAGGATTAGGGTTAGATTAGGGCTATGATTAGGCTTAAGGTTAGGGTTTATCTTTAACGTTCGTTTCTACCAAGGCTACCGCACTTTCATCGTGCGTTACTGTTACATCACAGGTGGTGTATGAATAAGTTTTCAAATTTCAAGGTTCACGGCGTATCTGTAGCCACTGCCCATCTTTAAAGCTGCAACTATCAGGGCAAACAACATCCAACTTTGTTCAATATGGCTCCAAAATATGAGCAGAGGTTGGCCTACGCAAGCGGTGGCTAGATTAGAAATCTGCACAATGCGAATAAACACTGTATTGCACTACAGCACATTACTTCTGACATCATCATCAAATCCTGTCACTAGGCCTACAGTGTATAGATCATTTCGGCACACTGTTACTTCTCTATGTTCTGTTTCGTTAACCACTGTTTTTGGTCATGTGTCTGTTATCGAACACATCATTTAGACAACATTCTCATAGTTACGGCATGGATTCAGAAATTCCCGAACTGAATTTACGTTCACGCACTGTATTTTGCATAGGCCATAACTTTGAAACCATCATTAGTGGTGAACAGTGTTGCCACTGGGGTGAGTCTCGTTAACATCAGATTGTTGATTTCTTCAACATCAGATAACATCAGATTTCTACGTTACAGTCAGAGCCGGATTAAAGGGTAAGGGGGCCCGGGGCAATTCTTACTGGAGGGCCCCTATCTTAGTATCTATGACGTAATACACGACGTCATCGTTTGTAAAAGCTATGTTTTCGCTGATTCACAACGTTCCCGTTTGTTTTTTCCGATAGTCGAGAATGTGCTTACTCAAATGCACATGCAGTTAGCTGGGAGAAGTAAATACTAGAGCAGGGGTCGGCAACCTATGGCACGCATGCCACACTTGGCACGCCAAGCAATTTCCAATGGCACAGAGAAGCTCCACGTTTTACATGTCACTTTTGTTACAATTCATACAGAAGGTAGATTGACCTTGACTTGTACAAATATACGTACGTTGTTGGCACACTGAATAATTTGATATCTTAAGTTGGCACACAACTAGCAAAAGGTTGCCGATCCCTGTCACATAGAGTGTATTTTACGAAGAAAAAATATGTAACTGGCTAGACAGTTATTCGGCAAGAAATAGCATTCACCCGAACAATCAGCAGAAACCAGAGATTACAAACAAAAACACCGGAAAAAGAACATATCAATATGGCCAGCCAGCCAGAGTGTGAAAGTTGTTTCCGAGCTAAATGTCTTGATTTTCACCTTCATTTTCAGTTGCTCTAGCTAACGCCACTGCTTTAGCGTTGCTGCTTGAAAGTTTTGCTAGAGAAAGCGATTCAGTCGTGGCGTTTTAGCTAACACTGCCAGATCCTTACGCTTTTACGTCTTAAAAGCTTTGCGTTTTTAATAGCTCCTGATGCCAGTGATGGCATTACACTGTTTACAGATTTCGGCATCTCGCTAGCTAAACACTGCAAATTGCAGTGCAATCTAATCTCGCTTTCTGCCCTTTCGTTCTAGCAATCGACTGATTAAAACCTTTTCTGGCGAACCACGCAATAAAATGTGGTGTAAATAGCTTCATATATTTATGATGTAACACAAACAAAACGATAGTAACCATCAGAAGAAAAGTGCGTTAACACCACACGTTACCCTTTATGACGAAACAAAGGTGCAGTTTGGCTGCCGCTACCTCAAGACTGCACCAGAAGTTTGGGGTCATTGATGCCAGTGTTGGCACTTCTGATATATTAACATGACATCAAATCAGTGCCATAGCTAGAGTGTGGGTTGCCCGGGGTGGCCCTTGAGTTTGGCGCCCCCGCCCCGTAGCCCATAAAAATACATACTGCACACAGACTGGCTCTTAAAGCTTTACATACATATTAACTAGTTTGTGCACCATTATTACATTGCAGTAATATTAGAATAAGGACTGATGATGCGTTGGAAAACGCAAAACTAGGTTCCCCGTCAATAAACAGTGACTGATTTACTTGCCACCATCTTTGTGGCCTTTAACTATGAAAAATTGATTCGCTTGCAAGTTTTAATCGTCGCTGAAGAATAAAAGCAGAAAGCAGGCAGATTCCTCAGAAGCTTGCCGCAAGGCTAAAGTTTGTTTATTGTCTTCGATCCGTTGAGAGAATCCCTTCCACTACTGTTTTCCGCAAATGTTGACATTTGCTGAAAGAACTATGAGGAAAAGGGAGAATTGACGAACTGTCCCACCATCAAAGAAGCTGTGTTTAGAACAAGGAATAACTAAAAATTAGCTTCATTGCACGCTTCCAATGTACGTTGAAAGGCTCGGCCTTTCCTGATTTTTCGTGAACTATTACGCTCTGTTTAATCGCGTGGCTTTTCTCTGGCATGCGGCTTTTCTCTAGCTTCGAAAAATTTTTAGTAATGTCGTTGTAACTAGCAACAGTTCGTGGGTTTTTCTTTACTTGTTTTCAAGTGCGAACATTTCGCCTGTAAGATTTGTCTTACATTTACAGTACTGATGATGCGTTGGAAAATGCAAAACTAGTTTCCCCGTCAATTAACTGTGACTGATTTACTTGCCGCCATCTTTGTGGCCTTTAACTATGAAAAATATATTGCAGTACTCTCACATCCTCAAACAGGGCCGCAACCAAGGAAAAATTTCGGGGGGGGCAAAGTCACTTTTAGCAACCATTATGACCTCATCGATGTGCAGTCAACCATGATGCGACTTTTTTGCTATGATCAGCTTCCCAACATTGGTGGAGGAACCTTTTCCATAGTGGGAGGGCATGGGCGTCCGTAGGTGGGGACAAAATGGGCATTTGCTCCCCCTGGTAATTGGAATACGAACGAAATATGTCTAGAAAATGGATCGTTTCACTTCACAACTAACGCCTAAGAGTTTGTCTCCGGTTCTGTGCTGGGAGTTTTCGGAAGCATGGTAGGGGAGAACGGGGTATGTTGAACCATTTTTTACATTTTTTCCCATTGCTCCTTTGGTGTAGGCACTAGAAACTTGAAATTGAGGCATTTGGTGGTTGAATCCTTTTATCACATTTGCAGGCAGGTTGCTTGATATATCCTATTATATTCTTTGCATAAATTGAAAACGAAAATCATCACTTTTTTGGTTCAACTTACCCGACACGTAGGGTAAGTTGAACCAGGTAGTGGGGGAAGTTGAACCAAAATGAAGATAGGCTACGAAGACGAACTGATGCAGAACAAAATTGCGGAAAATTTACACTTGAGTGAACTTATTTAAAAATATGTAAGTCTGTTGTACTGTACATGCATCTAACCATTGATTCATGAAGTGGAGTACTTTCACTTGATTAAAGTTATCTAATATTTGAAGTCACTTGAAAATACATATTTTTGTGTCATTCCAATAACTTTTGGAGACGGGAGTATTTTCCAATGTCACGTTTCGGAAAAGAGCACTCGTCAACAAAGTTTAAAGTGACTGCTGGTCTTCCTGTTGTAGGATGTGTTGCAGTTGACTGCATCGCCTTGAACTACTGAGGCAAGCACAAGCGAAATATGGCAATTCGGGGCATAACTAACAGGAAAGCAACCAGCAGCAATAGAGATCCCTCGGCGAATTCATTCTACTACTACTACTAGGCTGCATTATCATTATATAGGGATAAGTGAACAGCAAAGTACATTTCCATTTTTTTCACTTTGAGCTTGCAAAAACACGTCCAATTTGATAGCTTACTTGACCAAACAACTTTAGATTTGAGTCATAACCCAAGATGTATTCCTAACAAACTCCAAACAATAGGTGTTGCACATAAGTTTCTGGACCGCTTCATTTAGCTACGACACGGGGTGGTTCAACTTACCCAATGGTTCAATATACCCCGTTCTCCCCTACATTGATTGGTTAATGGTTTTATCAGTTTTTTTAAGGAAAATGTTAGGTACCCGGTGTGGACCTGTATGGACCCGATTTCTCTGATTCTAGGGAACCTGATTTTCAATTCTAGGGACCCGAATCGAGTTCCCTAAAACACCTTAAAAAAAACTGGTTGTATCCAATATGATACAGTACATATGTATGCGATAAAAGTGTCTTGAGAAATTTACGTAGAGGTAACACAGTCTCGTGAAATAACTTTTCATGTGAAGTACATGAATGCCATCATTTTTGCAAAAATTTCGGGGGGGCAATTGCCCGGTTTGTTCGTTTCTGGTTGCGGCCCTGTGCCCAAATATGGTATGCTTTAATTACACACCAGAAAACTCAAACATCGTAAACAGCAGTTAAACAAAAAGCAAAAATTATGTATAGGGAAAACAGTAAAAAAGTGTACAAAATTAGGACCATCTTTATTTTTGAAATGAAAACCACAATTTTCTACACAGTAACTTTTCTTGCCTTTTTGTTGACAAATTCTTCAGTGGCAGTGTCAAAATTTAATTCTGTCTATCAATTGTTGCTCTACAGACAGTGTGGCAAGATTTCTCTACTGCAAGGTGCTCATACAGATCTTAAGTAATTCTTGATTTAGTTGTATTTCGAAAAACCCTTCTCACAGGTAGCAACACTATCGGCAATTGTGAGGAAAATCCGCAGCATTATTGCTATATTTGGAACAGAGTTCCCAAAGTTGTACTTTTGAATAAACTGTAAAAGTTCAAGCGGGCCTTCTTTCTCTGCTGTGAACTGTACATCGGCAACATCGTATAACTGTGATGCAACAATAACGTTCTCCTTAATCGCACAACAATGAACAACAAGCAACGCAACAACTATCAATTTCTTTTTCGGCTATTAACTGCACTCAGCCTCCTGTACAACTAACTCAGCGGTTACTAAACTGGGTTACATGCACCCCAAGGGGTACATTTGCCAATCTGAAGGAGTACATTTAAGGTTAGTAATAGAAGGAAAAACGTATGTTTATATATTTTTTATTTCGAAGTATTTACAAATATATCAGTCGAAATTATTTTCAAAATTCATCATACGCTTGTTGGTAAATTTAATGTATTTTTGTTATTTTCCTCAATCTTTTTGTCATAAAAATTTCAGGGGTCCATG
>JGI24158J21664_10000694_pt1 | contig 33125 bp, 20 predicted proteins | sample Ectturendosymbi3_FD_21664 | JGI IMG/M metagenome (IMG submission 21664)
TTTTTTACCTGTCAGGTTTTCACCAAACCAACGCTTTTATGCACAAAAACCAACGTCTTTTATGCAGAATACCGCAAACATATCAGAGTGGAGATCGATCCTGCAACAAAAGCCACAACTCCACCTTGTATAAGTTGGAGGCAATTGGGGCACAAAACCAGCTGCATGCGCATGGTACTTGCGTTTAGATATTACAGTAATTTTCGACGGTTCCACATATTCATCCCACACTGCAGCACTGTCTGCTTCGTTCGTTACTTGGTTGCAGAACAGCTTTTCCAGGAACTGAAACATGTTTTCATCCTTTCTTACACTTTATCTCAAGAACTAATCACGGTTCAACACTCCTAGTTTTTTTTCATGCGAGCCGTGATAAGCTGACCAGCACCAAAGGACAATTTTATAAAACACGTAATACAGTTTGTAAATTTGCTCATGAAGCGGACCGTGGAGAAGTATCCTCAAAAATTCGACACGTTCAAAACCCAGTTTATCAGTTACCTGTTGAGCGGAAGAGCAAAATAAGATATGTGAGAAGCACGTCGCTGCGAAACTGGCAAAAGCAGCTTGGAGCGACTAAGGCGTAAACAATCAGCGGCCAGAGTTGGCCAAATACGGTTCCGCATCATCACCTTTTCATCGAAAACAGGAACGGCGTTTGTTACAACAACATAACACATGTCTGCGTAACCTGGTGAACCTGTAGGGAAGCGATACATGTCAAACCTTTTTTCCTAATCCTCTTTTTTATTTGTAGACACCGAGCGGTTTGTGTACTTGCGATAGAGGTGTAAACACGTGAATTTCTTTCCAACACGTGAACACAAAAAAATAAAGGTATTGTCCATGAATGAATAACCATCAAGTTTTTAATCAAAACATGCTGTCTTCCTGCCAGCAATAGTTTGAGACTTGAAAAGATACGAAGCTGAACGGACGAAAGGATGGGTTGTAAGCAACTTAGTGTTCTTTTCCACAAATAGCTTGAGCATCAAATATGCCCAGTTAGAGCAAAACGCCAATAAAATATTAGAAACACTATGCGTTGAAATGGCTGGTTCGACAACAAAAGTCAACATCCTTAGAGGAAAGAACAACCAGAGGTTACAATGAATCAACTGGCCAGAGCGGAGACGATAATGAAAAGACCATTATGCGAAGGAATGCGGGACTTCAACACAAGAGCCACCTTTGAAAAGAATGTTATTATAGCAAGTTGAGAATGTGGAGCGACAAGACGGTCCCATTCACCGATGACGCAACATACCGATGGTATGTGGGCGCGATCCTCGGACAATCCTTTGAACACGGTTGCAGCTACGGCCAATTTGTTGATGCTTAAGCCAAGCAGTTATTTTCACAAAAAATCACAAAGGTACAAAATAGCAACAAAATGTCAAAGTCAGATATGCTCAAAATCCGGTTTCATGTTAAGTTTCAAGGAAACTTTCCTTATTTTCTATTGCTGCAATTACAACACAATAAAAAAACTTTTAAAAACCTACATACTCAACACGACTTTTGGGATTTATTTTATTTATGAAAACTTCGATAAGAGAAGCTTTGAAAACTCTGAAAGTTTGTGTACGGCATCACGTCTTCATTTCTTGAGACTTAAGATCAAGTGCTGTACTTAGGCTTTCTTAATATTTCCTGAAAACTGGTAATTAGATAATTCTAGTTGTCTAATTAGACAAACTAGAGCGAAATTCCGGGAATTGTAATTCTGATCTAATTTGTGAAAAGCTTCCGTGCTCGGATTTTACTTCTAATCTACAGTGATTTCCGGTTTAATAGAAAATGCTACTTCGTCCAATAGCGTATTTCAGCAAGTCATGCAAGAATGCACTTCGCGAAAGGAAAGCGCAACGAAAAGATGAAAGCGCAACGCCACAGTTACATCATTTAAACTAACCATGCAATCATAGTAGGCATTATGACGAACAGTAGCCAGCACGTACTACCAACATTTGACAGTAAAACGCCCCAATCTTGGCTACGAATCTTTGCCATTCTCATAATTATACGAATGAAATCCGATTTGTTATGAATTGAACTTGCATTGAGCTTTGATTAAATTTAATTCTAGTTCGGAATTTAGTTTAATTTCGAGTTTTTTTGCGAATTCGCTAATAATAATCCTGATATAATTCGGGAACACTGAAAAAATTGTAATTGGCCCAGTCTGCTTCGAACGTGTCTGACATTGCAGCAGCAGAGTAGGCAAACAACAGGGAAGCCCAAGTTGTCTCATTACAAGGACAAGGCCAACTCATTTCATCAAAGTTTCAAAGTTATTCGTTTTTTTGTTGAAGCACTTTAATTAAACAAGAAAAATTTTTTTCCAGCTCAGAGGAGCAGTTTTGCAAAACTTATTCTATTGGTCTAACGAAACTTAACATATTTTACGCCTGCTTGCCTATTTCATTATTGCGGAGGCCATTTACGAACTTTTTTCGGCAGCATAGCAGTCAATGGAATAACAGGGTAAAAAATTATGCACAAAGTTTAGTGGATCTTTTTGTAGAGGAAACAGTTCATCATTGTCGACGAAACGTACTCAGCAGCAATAACCATCACAATCACATACATTGATTTGACTTGAAAAAGTGTAAATCCCTTCCGTTCATTTGTTCCAATAAACTCTACATATCTTTGCAACGTCACAGAGACAGTAATTCCGTGCTTTTGAAGAAAGATTTATCAAAAAATTGCCGTTCAACAAACTTATAAATACACAATTGTTTAACTTTATATATTCTTTTCATGTCCTTTCAAATATCCAGCTACTCCCCAATCCCACCTCCATTTCTTTGGTACATTACCTCCAAGCTGCAAGTAGTTTACACTTTTGTACGTGGAAACAAGTGCAGGCACTATTGATGTCGCCATCTGACACGTTAACCCTTGATATGGATAAACACCACTAAACGACATGTAATGTGATTCACACCGATTGATAACGTGCACATTTTGCTGCTTTGTTTGCAATTACGCATGAAACAGGAAATACACGAAATAGGAAAGTACTGATACGCCAGAGCAAAGTCAAAATAATTCTCGATGATTGTGATGGATCGCAAAATTCTTTGTGCGCTTACCTCTGTATAGGAACATACAACTCCACCCACTGCAAGCATGAATTCATTGCAGAACCTTTTTTTATATTTCCGTTCCACGCGGTCACGCACGCTTTATGTTTTAAGATACATGTTTGAGAGATTACGTTCTTTAGGGCAGCATGACAATTGCTATCTGAAAGAATGATCCCAGTAGGATCTTTAAGCACGTCGTGCACACTAGGGTGGTGAAAAGCTTTCAGTAGTAACAGAATTGCATCTCACGTCATTTACGACACGCAGCTCTTCGGAATGACTTGTGTCATCGTGTTGACCAACACAAACAACAATGGTCCAGAACCCATACACCTTTATTTTGCTAATAAGTGCGGAAGTAGAAGTATTATTAGGCGATCCATCAAAACCAAAAACTGACCAAACTGCTGCGTGTGCGTTATTTTTAATGAAATGCTTTGTTCATTTCGAATGAGTTCCGCGAGGGACTCAAAAAATTGCAAATGTTTCCCCAAAGTTTCCAGCTGCTATTTCACAGTATTGTATTACAACATTTCACAGTATTTCATTACAACATTTAACAGTGTTTATTGCAAAATGTAGGTAAATCAATTAAGTTTAAATTCTTGCTTTTTAAGATTTTACGTACTCCTCCGGTAAAGAATGAATCGCTTTCAAAATCTCCGGTAGTAATGCTTGCGCAACACATTTGCAGAGTTAGAAAAGTTTAATTTTTGCATTTTGTTTTACTTGAGGCCGAGTGACGTAGTAGCGACATTTTCAGTAGCTACCTCTGCGGGACGGTCCAAGTCGTTACTAAGCAGCAAAGTGTTGGAAATAGCAGAGAAAAAATCCCTGAGCAAGGAACTGAAGACGCCCAAACATGATGAGATGAAATGCTTGGATGCCTGTACGTGGAGCTCGAAAAGTTCGGTCATTATGACTGCAAACTTAACAGGTCTGACGTCCAGCCAGCAAAATTTTGTGCGCATTTTTGAACGTTTTTGCCACAACCAATACCGTTGTTACGTTGTACTCATTTACATTTATATGTAATGGTTTTCGCGTTTAGCTTCCAAGCTTAAGCTTCATCTAATATCAATACAACCTCCAAAGCAAACCTTTAGCAAACGTTTATTTCGTGAAGCACAGTCCTTTGTCACAAGAGTTTCAATGGTGGCTTTGTCCACCGACAGAGTGGTGAACAGTTAGAGTTGACGTACGACCGTAATCCAAGTGCTACAACACTGAACAGATTACACGCTTGGGAGGAAACGCTACGTCCCAATTAAAAAAGGCTTTCAATTGAACACGGGTCGGTATCAAACAGCTTTCCTCGGCTTGATCCGAACGTCAACGACCCACATAAGCATGTGAGTGAAAGACAGTCGATCACATTGTCGTCGCGCCAAGGGATTTGCATCGACACAAAATGACTGCAGCTTAACCTACGTCTGAAACATGAGTGGTGCAGTCTGGAAAACGTTTACTTCAAATTTTATGAGCAACAATTAATTTTAAGTCGAAGACAATAAAAACATGAAATAGAAGCAATCGTCATCATAAAAATAACAGGCAAAATACAGGTAAAAGTGTTTTGTTGCTTTATCTGCATAAACAGAAGGGCTTCACGTGGATAAGAAAGCATTAAAGCGTTAACTTCGCGGTTACTATTTCATACCTACCATGACATACTGTGGAATTCTCTTGGGCTTGATAACCTACGTCACAGTGACATCCACCTGTCAAAATTTGCCATCGTCCATCACTACTGCATCTGTACACAGGGTCTGCAAAATGAAGTATACACATCAATCAGTATTTTTGCGTGTTTATACGAACAGCAAAACGTTTAGCAATAACCTTTGTCGATCTTGATAGAATTCGTGATACACTGACCAACGACAGGTACCAGTGAAGCTGGCTCAGCACCAGAGACGGTGGCTGGGAACGTTGATAAGCTACGCGAAGATTTGGGACACTGGTAGAAGTAAGCTCGCATTGACATAAACGACATGCATGATCCCTGATCTTGCACTGCTATGTAGAATCCTTTTCTGTACAAAAACGAAAATTTATTTTAAACGAATTTTCAAATCATTCCAGAAAATGTAACTTAACTCTTACCTTGAAACAGGTCCAAAACTGAAAGTTTTTTTGTTGATTCTCGCCACGGCATTGGCTGCTACTGTGTCAATTTTAACGTATGGTTTTTCCTGCCATGGTGGAAAAGTACTTGAAGCTACATCTTGGCCGGCTTCATAATAATAAATGTTAAAAGTTTCCTTGCACTTTGCGTTTTTACCAAGATCTGTGAAGCATCTGTCGATTGAGAACTCGATGTCGATGTAGATTCTCTTTCCATCTCTGAAGAACCAAGTAGAAGCATTACTTTATCGGAAAAGTTACACAAAACTGACTCTTCTACTGTATTATTTTTCCAGTAGAACTTTTCTACAAACGTTGCACGTCACGAGGGTGAAACAATGCAGGGTTTAAGCTGAGTGCTATTTTTGTTAAGTTATTTGTCTGTTTTTGCTTGAGAGTGGACCTATTCTTGTAAACAACAACCTGACATACCAAACAGAAGCCTGCACTGACCGAGTCAAGCCTCTATTTTTCCAAAATTCCAGTAGTATGTCCCTTTTCGTTTCAAGTATAAGCAAAATTTCATCCATCACATCTTTTTCAATTTGTACATTGTTGACTTCGTACTGATAAGATTTTTGTCAAAATTCTAAGGCCTTCTTTAGAAATGCTAGATAACTAATGTAACGCAAACATGATTGCTTCCTGCAACGAAAAGTTCAAAATTACCCAAAAATGCAGGCCCAGGTGTGGTGCACCACCAGGGTTGCCATGTTTGCCTTTTTAAGGCAAAATTTCGGAAGTCTGGCCTCATCTCAAGTTGGTTGGCCTTAGAAAATTCGTTTCGCCTTTTGGCTCTTTTTTGGCCTTTTTACGCTGAAAAATTTTCCTCTGAAGGAAAATATTACTATTCCATTTTTTCGGCAACACATTTGCAAAATTTTGCAATAAATGATGTATTAGCCCGACGCCTGCGTTCTGGTGTTGGTGAGGTTTGATGGATGCGAGATTCGAAATTAATTTTTTGTGTAATCACAGGAAATGCGTGCAGTGTGTTGTAAGCACTAAACTGGCCCAACGCTTGCAGACAGGTCTGCGCCTCTGCAATAGAAATGCGACAGTAACGTCGAGGAAGTGGAAGGGCTCCTATGATTCTAGTCGTAAGTACAGGAGTGGATACGAGAGACTTGTGTGTGGGTGAATAAAGCTGCCGATGGATCAGTATGAAAACTGTGGCACCATTGTAGCCAAAGTGTGCAATCTCACAAGTCACAAACCATAAAAAGTCAGAGAAGCATCAATAATAAGCTCCAGTACAAGGCCAAGCAAAATTTAATCTCAATTTCGAATAAAATTTCTAATAATATTCTTGTATTTTAGAAGTTTTCCTGTGACAAAGGAATAACAATGCCACAAATAAAGTTTGGCTTTTTTCTGGCTTTTAAACAATCGCTTAGGCTTTTTTATGGCCGCTTTTTTGCACTGTTTGGCTTTTTATTGACATTTTCATCTGGCAACCCTGTGTACCACACCCACAGGTTAGCAAATCCAGTGTCAGTCCTTGCATCACGAAGACTTTTTAGCCAATACTAAGTTTGAATCTTTCAAATTCCTCAATGATGAAAGGCTACTCCTATTTGTCGTAATTTTCCTTTGTTCTTTATTTTATTCTTGTTGTTATTTTTTTTGCAGCAACAGGTGTAAGAGCTGTGGAGATATTTGATTTTTTACTTAAACCTGCCTGCTACCGTTAATTTTACAGTTCAGTTATAAATAAACAAAAACGTAGAGCACGCATGTGTGAAGAAGTCTTGTCCTTTATCGTATGCGACATCCGAAACCCGCAGGTTTCTGGAGGCACCAATGGTTATTTAGGAGTCAAGTCTACAGGGATATGGCAGTTGAAATAAACTGTTCACCATATGAAGCACGTTGCCGAAGTAGATGAGCAACACATTCGTTTTTATATTCACACACGCATGATACGAAGATAGAATTCCATCCACACATGCGTCACCTTGCGTCTATGTAGGGCGAACGTATCCAGTTGTTGACGTCATCACGAGCTGCGTTGGTCATGCAAACTTGGTATGATCGAATAACATTTTTGCTTTCCACATCATAATTGCTCACTTCCTCCCACTGCACATCAACAAAACTAGTTTTGTAAACTGTAAAAAAATGGCTGAAAATATCTTCTCACAACCATGGCGTAAAATCCATTAATTTCTTTACCAAAGCAACAATAAAGCAAACAGTGAAAGCAGCGGTGGCAACACCGCACCGCCTGTAGCATCAAGTTTATCGTTTGTCATGCCGCAAGTGACGACTAGACCTAGCAACGTGTTTCAGCTGAGAGGCTTCGACGCATTCTCTGAATCAATCTAGTACAGAGTTAAGTTACGTACGGTTTGGTTTTGCATCTGGGGAAAAAACACAATTGAAGAGAAATCTGTTACGCACGACATTTTCATGCTTTCAAATAACAGTGCTTGCTTGATTCATAGGTTGGTTGAAGCGCTTGCGACAAAGTTGGAGGGTAACTCACCGCAAAGCCAGCGTCGAGTCAATGATCTCAAGTTCGCAAAAGCATTCACGCATATACTTTAACCAAGCAAGTGACTTTCACTTGACCGGACCTGAATCTTAAGGTCGTCGAAACGCTCATGTCAGTCTGAAGCAAGCAAAGCTTTTATTTTGCCATGCATCCAACCCTCCCTGTGCACCTTCAACACAAGGTACGAGCAAGTACTCGCAAAAACATCAAGTTGGCAGCGGGGTTACGTAATGAAGTCTGAAAGTGGTTTACTGGTGGATGAGGAAAAGCGGTTTTTATTGAATTTCATAAAAGATCATCTTCCATTCCAAAGTACAAGTCAATCCCCAATACAAGGCAAGACGTGATGATGTTTGTGAAGAGTATAATTCTAAACAGTGCTTATCACAAATAATTCAGGGTTCACCAAAAGCCAAAGCAAACTTTACTGGTGAGGTGCATAGGACGAAAAAAGTTTGTGTTTAGAAGTCACCATCACCTTTAACAACTCGCGAGGTAGAATATTTAACCTACAAAGAGCCGGCAAGCCCAGCTAGATAAATTCAAGCTTACAATAGCTTTTTCAAACAGAAGCCTCCAGCACTAGGGCTTTGAAAACTTTTTGTTAATGTGCATTTGAACATTCATTTTCCGTCAAAAACCACTGATCCTTGCTCTAAGTTGCATCTTAGTATCAGTGCATCCCCGAGGGCTGATGATCTCAACAACGGCTCTACCTTCTAAAAACACGACCTAAATCTTTGTTTAAAAACAAACATTGAACACACCCTTACACAAAGCATATTGGAGTCATCTGTTTTGGGTTCAAAATTAAATTCTTGCAATTCTAGATGCAGCGGAGGCGCGGCTGAGACAAGTTTTGAGATGTTGCAACCGACGATTAAGAAGTTATTCCATGCAGTAAAACCAAACTGCACCGTACAGCCAAAAGGAAAATAATAATCGTTTTACATCTTAAACTACCGGCCAACAATGCGTAAATGGAGCGATCAGGAAACAAGAACTAAGCATTTTACTGGCTAAACAAAACGTCAAATCAATGACTTTTGCATTACATACAACATTCGCACTGCTCAACGCTGTGGTGATCAGTTCGTAATACGCTGTAGCTGTAAGAGTGATATCAAACACACACGGCGGACGCTTCACAAGCAGAGCACTTTATTCAAGTGTTGCCAGGTACTTTAAATCCAACACTTAAAATAACATCATCGCAGCCGCCACAGCCCAGTATCATCCAGCAGAGCAAGAAGTTCAGTTTAAGCTAAGACCAGAACATTAAGCAGAAAAATCTTTCCAACAGGCTTAGCCTGAAAAGCACTTTCTCATTTGACCCTTGTTCCCATAAAGTGGTTAATCATTTACGTTGTGATGACGCAATCTCACGGTCGCAAAACGTCCGGAGGCATTTACAGCCCTCCGGATAGAAGCCTTGAATTCCGCTGAAGCAAACTATGCGCCACAATTAACATACCTCGGCGAGCCGCTTGGAGTACTTTTACGAGACGGTGATCGTAACTACGTAGATAGACGAGTTATAACCAGTTCTTTGTATCTAACATTGCGCTTCGTTGAGCTTGGCTTTAGGAAACCACGTTAGAACAGTAGAAAGATACCCACGAGTTGTTGGAACTGTTTGTTAAACAGCAGAGCGTTTAGTAGCTCCGCAAATATTTAGAAGTATATACAGGGAAGAAGGCAAACCATTGTACTTTCCACTGAATGCGACTAACACGCCTTTTGAGCAACACCGTGAAAATTTCATCAAAGGTTAAATATGACGCAATACTTTCCATCTCGGTCGGAAATTGCGTTGAATAGAATCGGGAAGTGGAAATAGAGCAGATTTAAACTTGCTGTTCTACCCCCAAGTTTAGGATTGTTGCCAGCACGCTGAGGCGTTCCAGAATTTGTATGATCATAAATCCACACGGTTTGTTCCCAACTTAAACTTGATTGCCCGAGTCTTTTTGCAAAATTACAGATGAACACAATCGGACATCCTCAACCACGACAGGTTCAGGCCACTGGCTCAAATTCCATCATATGGTCTGCGGCGCATCAAAGCTGCTCATTTCCACGACTGCTTCAACCTCCCCCCTCCACGACTGCTTCAACCTCCCCTGCAATGACGTCATCGCCATTCCGGGCCGATGCCGTGAATTGGTGTGGAGATTTTCACACCAGAATTTTCTTTTTTTTTTTGGTGACGGCAGTTAGAAGCCTGAAATTTGCCTCCTTCCGGGGCAATTGAGGTGAACGCTCTTGCCCAAGGAGGGCTACGGCAATTCCCTCATTGGCCGTGGATCGAACATCTAACTTTCCACTTGGGGAGGTGGACACTTTACCACTGAGCCATTGCCACTCCAGCATCAGAAAATGTTTGAGACTAAAAACAGAAAAGAGAATCCTGCTGATATTTTTATTTGCATTCTTTTTAGAACTGAATCACTTCCACATCATCAATCAGTTGCCGTAAAGCAGGGGTGGGGGACCCAATTACTTTCACGGGCCGCATGCATTGTGTATTATCGCTGGAGGGCCCCAAAATCGATTGATTTTATCCTAAAATTCTACCTTCATCTAACTATGAGGAAGAGTGACTTCTTTTGAATTACTAAGTACCTGCTTATCATGCAGCTTCGTTTTGACGGGATGTTCTACTCAAACTTCGGTAACGAAAATTCTGGTGTGGGCCATATCAAATGTTCAAAATCTGAAAACCTTACGGTTACGAACATGTTTGAATAGCTTATGAACATTATGAAACATGTAACGCAAATTCTACATTGCAGTAACAGAGAACCATGGCCGACGAATCCATTATGGTCCTAATATGACGTCTCTTCACGACGGAATAAATACTCATGATTGCAGAACTCTCGATGATGAAAGGAAGTTTCTCTGGTCTGTGCTGATAGGAATGAAATTGCCTGGGGGGGCGGGCATGTGCTGCGCGGGTCACTGCAGCGACTAACAGATACCGTTAAGCTGCTAGCCACTGCCTAAGAATGTGGCTCGTGCCGCAAAGTAGCTGTGCAATAAACCATAAAGAAAGCCTACAGTGTAATCGTAACAGCAACTGAAAAGTTCAACCTACGCCGTCTTCTTGAGAGGAGTGTCTCGCCCATAGAAGATCACTTGTAGCAAGCTTCGTATTATATATTTCCACTGAAAAAGAAATCATGCAACAATACATTGAAAAGGAACATACACGAAGACATGAGATAGTACTGCGAGAATGGTCACGATGGACGTTTGACTAAGACATACGCAGTGGCGGGTCCAGATTTGCGGTAACTGCCCCCCCAAACGTCTGTGGCGCCCCGTTGAATGGCGCCCCTTTGATATAAATGCTTTTTGGAGCCTACACAAGCATCAACAGAAATTAAATATTCTAAACCAGAGGTTATTAAACTTTTTTAGTTGCGCCCTCTTTGGCGTTAGTGATTGGTATTCGCCTCTCGCCTAACCTCACAATTCAACACAAAAAACAATTTGTTTGCTATTATTCTGCTTAATGGGAAGGATGCAACCGCTTTTTTGGAAAATAGTATTTTAATTCGAGGCTTCGTTGAAGACAATGCACATCGCAAATCCAGTTTGTTTTGAGATTTTGTCTTGTCCGCTTTTTTTTATTGTGGCGTTTATAGAGAAATGACAGTAACTTTAAATTTACGAAATGATGAAAACAACGCATTTTTTATTTTTCAATGTTATGTCGCTGTCATACGCGCGCCTCCCTTGCAAACCTTTCAGTCCCAGTTTAAGAACACAGGATCTGCAGTTTCTAAACAGTGCTGTAGTACACTTAGTTGAACCGCAGGGTTTACGGATTTACGACCTCCACTCAGTCTCTATTGTCGAATAGTATAAAAATGCTATGCTTTCTTGATAATATTGTTCCATTACTTCTTTTCCGCATGAGAAATGCCCAGCTTTGCTCAGGTAATCGCAAACACAATCGCTTTCGCTAACACAGCACGTTTGTCTATTTGCCGTGGGACTGTGTAAAATCTGTCTGTTTTTGTTGCAAATTTATTTATTTTGCCTGATGGCAGTGTTGAAAGGAAGAAGTGAAAATAGGGAATTTCATGCGATATGGAAAATCATAACTGACGCAAGATTCTAGCAAACTCTTAAAGCAGCTTCTGCAGGCAAATGGTCATGTGTTGGACGATTTTGCAGAGATAAGCGTGGCCTTGTTCAGGTTGCGCATCTGAAAATTAAAAGAACCGTTGAATGTAACTGATATCCTTACAAAACTGATAAGCAGTATCAGGTACTACAGTATCTGGTGCTACTGGGAAGCAGTAACTACTTTATCAGCGCTGGGTTTTCAATGTAATCACGGCAATCACGAAATAGCACAAGTCTTTCTGTTGTAGTAAACATTTGTGCTGTGATAAAAAGTTGGCCTAAGATAACAAAATGACAAACTCTGTGTGATCTGCAAAGACCGCAACCAATACTAAGCTTGTTTGATATTCCGCTCGCTTAAATTACAACAGATAAACAATACATCCATGAACAGTTCAAAATTTTAGGTTGGTAAACTTGTGGTGGTGTTGACTGAAAAAGTGAGAAAAATATTTGTAGACAGAGTGACAGATACATCATATGCAAAAAGGCTTGGATTATTTATGTAACGCAAATTACTAGACATTGAACTGTCGGTGTCTTGCTTCTGTTGAACCGTGTCACAACTTCATTTTTAAATCTGGACTGGTGGGATTGATGTTTTTTTCTTCACATCAGGAGTCAACTGTCCAAGCATCTACAGCAGTATTAAAATTTATTGTAATTCTATCGTTGTTAGTGGCGGTAAATGCACTTCAGGAAAATATGCTTTTAGGCCAAGTGTGATTCCATCATGCAATTATGAGATTGTTTTTCACGATAGCCAGCAGAGCTCCCTTAGAGTGGGAGCAATGTCATGGTAAATGCCTTTTATTCATTTTTTGTTTCGAAATTGTCGCTCCAGCAATAAATATGCTTTCCAAGTACATGAAACTGCACAAGCTTTGTTTGGAAACGTAATTGTCATTTGCCTATTTAATCGACCCCTCGTGGGACTTAAGAGTTGCTACTTGTTTGTGGTAAAAAGAACCGTTCCATTCCTACCCAGGTCGGGAATATGTTTCAGACATTGTTTTTTCTGATCTATGGAAACATTCCAAAACAGTGTCAAATGCTCAGGCTTGTCGTCATTTCTTTGGGAATCCCATGGGAAACGTCTCATGGGATGGAATGAGACAGGCATAAGTTGCTATGGGATGGGAATGGGACAGATAAATATGTCCCATGGACAACCCTGCAAATGCTAGCGCAAGCATGCTTTATGTTTAGGGCATATCTCTTAAATACATTTTGTAGATATAAGCATGGGTGTCGGAAGGAGGGGCTCCAAGGCGCCCTGGATTTTGAATTTTTATGTTTTTTCCAGGTTTCGAAGTACCACAGAGGCAAAACAAGAACAGTCGAATCTGCTCGTAAAGCATTTTACTACAGGAAATCGATTTCGTGTGAAGCACGCATTTTCATCCTGTAATTGTGAGTAAAAAGTTACAAGTGATGATGAAAAACTAGAGCAAAACTTGTACAGTTTCAAACACATTACGCATTTTCAATCCTGTAATTGTAAGTAAAAGCTTACAAAAGTTTTGTGAATTTAATGATGATAAGCGCAGTCAGAATCCTTGCAGAGTTATGAAGGCATGACCTGGCTGGCCGATTCCTTGAATACCCTTCGCCACTTGATGTTTTCTTATTAAACTTTTTGTAGAAAAATGCTTTTATCTTATTTTCGAGTTGTTGAAATGAAATTTCACCACTGTTGACACCCCTTCGAAATAATCCTTTCAGCTATCCCCTGGATATAAGGGATTTATCCCCATTTATCCCCATGGATATAAGGGATTGTTTGGGACACCAGCAGTGTAGTTATTTCCTGTACAGCTTTTGAAAAAATGGTGTCCCATCTTGTTTGACCCGCTTCAAACGTTTTGTGGATTTAATGATTTATAAGGCGCTTTCAAACTGTGGTGATTTCCTCAAGGATCGAGTAGTTCAATCAACAAAAGTAGCCACTTTCTTGGCCTACAAAAGTTTACTACATTTTATGTGACACCCAAGGGCTGTCATAGAAAATCGGAGGTATTTTTAAACACGTGGAGACGTTTTGGCGCCCCTTATACGACTGCCCCCAAACGCCTGGTCTGGATCCGCCACTGACCATACGACATACCACATGAATAGCTCAGACCAGCTTTTCCAATACGGCACACAAATCATACATCCTTGAAAACTATCTGATGACTAAATTTGCATCAAGAGTCTAGATGTGGTCTTTAACGTGGGCAAAATCGCCCCCAGGGGGGCGATTTTGTGATTTATGAGATTTGGGAGGCGATTTCAGCATCCAAGGGGGCGATTTCTGCATGTTGAAACATACTAAAATTTTTAATTGATTCCAAAAGAAGAATAACAATATTTGTTACTATGGAATCAAAGCATTTGATGCACTTTAGACTCCATGGTTCGTAACAAAGGTTATAAAAAACATATCGGACTGGTCACGCATCAGTCAATCTAACATCGTCCTGTGTAACACTTCACTGCACCAACTATCCAACTATCCACTTCACTGCACCAACTATTCAAGAGACCGTTTTGGTCCCTCAAAACACCTTAAAAAAAACACTGACCACTTGTGTAAAGAAATATGGCTTGTGATGTATATTTTTGCTGGCATGAGGCGTTAGTCAGTTTACACAAAAGTTAAGCCTGCCCAAAATTATTAGTGTAAGCCAGTTGCCAGTATAACAATTAATCCATTTGTAAATCTTAGCATGACAGCTGATTCTGTTTACTATACAAACAAGCTATAGAAGTTTCGACAAGGGCCCGAGAAGCTAGAGAGCCCGGTATCGGTCTTCGCACCCCCTGGAAAAATTTTTCTTGGAGGCCCTGGTTTTGACATGAACAAGACCGGGGAAACGCCATACGATTTAAACTGACCAACATGCAACTTGCTTTGAAAAAGCTTGCAGATACACACCATCGCAAGGTTCGCATTTTTGGAACCAGCTTTTTTTGGGAAATGAATAACATTTATTCTGCAAATGCATTTGCATTCGTTTTGTTTGTTCGTTGTGTTTTGTGCTAACTAGATTGCCCGTTTATGCTGCATTATTACTGAATTATTCAAATCAAAATAATGTTTTCAGACAACGCAAAAATTATAGGTAGGGGCAATTTTCAAGCAAAGTTCTTGTACGGGGCAATTGCACAAAAAAGGTTGAAGACCATTGATCTAGACCGATATAATCATACTGTATTGCAATATTTATAAAATTAGTTATCTGAGAAAAGTAAAAAACTGTCAAATGCATTAGTTTCCAAGGTCTGGACTGATTTCGAATCTTACCCATTTGACAACGTCGCAATATTTGATGTGGCGTGTCGAAGCGCTCATGTTTCAAATGCTGTTTATCTTGTCTGATTCAGCAAATTATCATTTCAAGAGTGAAAGAGGCTCCGCTGTTTATTAAGATTTTGATGATGTTGTGAAACGAAAAAAGTGTTTAATGTAAGCACTGGTGTGTAGCACGATATCACGGTGGCCATCCCCGGCCGCTACAGCGGATAACTTGAGATTATAAAGCTATATATGGTGGAGTAAAAACACGTAAACAACGCAAACATCAAGGGATAAAAATACTGTAATTCAGCTTCAGCGCAGACCAATCATTGGTGATTCACATAAGATACCTGTACCATGGTATTGAAACATCAAGCAATAAACCCCAGTCTTTCTTAACTTTGACCTGTGGAGCAAACAATTGATAAATGCCAGCACTGACAAAAAACGCAAATATCGGGAGAGGTACGTCAATGAAAAATTCGCTTTCCTATAAGGTAACTATACGCGTGGCGACTGTCTTTCAGAGACCTATATCGATTCATTCGCTTAAATTCCTTGGCTGATACAAGTAGCTTCAGAAAATGAGTTTGCCAAATAAACTGTAGTTGTCAAGGCTTTGTAATCAAGGATTACTGCCACAACCATTGAAATAAACGAACAAAAAATAACTATCTGCGACAATGCGCTACAGTGGGCCACGAGACGTCTTCACACCGTACTTGATCACAGCTGTTCCGAAGAGCACAAAAAATAACTTTACGCAGCTCCGATTACTAAGCGAGACGGTATCTGTCGTCGCCTGTACCTGAATAACTTGCCCGAGGTACATACGTCACTAACTTATCGCATTCCTCATCTTCAGCAACCAAGCGCTTCGATTTTTCTAGTAAAGCTGATTTTCTGCCGCAAACATCAGTAGGAGATGTTCTAAAGCTTTACCATAAGATTTTAAGACGTTGCCACAGAAATGCTTCCAGGAGAAATGCAGGCCACAGTTCGCGGATAATCGCAAGGAATAAATTTGTAAAACGGTTAGATTTTCAGATCATGACTATGGTTCTCTGAAATCCGTTACGTCATACACCACTCCCCATGCAGACGACCAACAACAAACACTTGCTCAAAAATATTTTAAGCCTCCCAGCAAACAAGTATGAACGTCAGTTGTGGGTAAATGAAAATCGCTCGAGACGTTGAATGACTGTTACAGCAGGTATGGAGGTGTCATGTGCAACAACGGCGAAATTGCACATTGGTTGCTGGCAGAGTCACATTTTTCACTTACACGACCACTTATTGTGAGTCCAAATCTTGGTTTTGTATTTCCCAACTTCTGATTTTGATTTACATTTTTTCCTTTATATGCACATTTAACCTTCGCAGCCAAATAGTTGCTGCAACAATATGTCACGTGAAGGTTTGTGCAAATAAGCATCATTGCGTGTGTCTAGTTCTTCCTAGTATTGATCAGCTCAGAAACATTTATTTAAAGCATAGTTTCCCGGCAAGGTTCACGAATGTATCGTTTTGTGGCCATGACGTAGCTGCAACAACCTACCAATGACGTCAGTGAAATTTGGTCGATTACATCATGCACGCAGAAGTGGCGCTTTCAATTATAGTGAAGAACACCTCAGTTGCTAAGCCAACAAAAAAGAAGTTTCGTGAGATTTTGAACTTCCGTAGCACGTAATGCAATACAAGAAATCGGGAACTGCAGAAGATGTCTGTGTGTCGCGAGCAGTTGATACGTTGCGAAACGTGCAGAACGTTGTTCAGAAATCACGAATGTAATCTCAAGCAATGTTGCGCAGTCAGACGTTTATTTTAGTGGCACGTTTTGCAATCAGTTTAACTACAAACTACAACACTGCTTTTCTACTTCTTGGACAACAGCCAATTACAGCATAATATAACGCAGGGCAACTAGACATTCTGAATCGGGAATCGCGTCCAGCTGTTTCGGTCTATTTCCTGCGTTTTTGGAAAAGTAGTCCAGTTACCGCGCAGACCAAGACAAAAATGTTAGTGCTGCAGCTGCGAATTGAAACGTGTAAACACTGCTGGAAACACTGGAGATCATGAGATGACTTTTGCAAAATATGTGATAACCTATTTTTGCTCTTTGCTTTGTTTTTTTGCGAAACATTTGGCAAATTTCGCAAAAGTAGAAAAGCTCCAATGCTGATTAGAGGAATGAACAGGGTGATGTCAGTCGTTTCGGATAACTGGAATATTTTACGAATGGTGCAGCGTGTGAGACGGCTCAGCCCTTCCTACTGTGTTATTCAGGTAGCATTCACCTTTTCTGTGCTTTGAAATAGAAACAATAGAAGCNGATTCAATGAGATAGCAGTTACAGCCTTCGAAACGCTCGCGTTACACCATGGCTCNAAGCCTGCTNTTCTGAGCTGTTGGAAATAGAAAGGCCAATTACGAATGAGCGAACAAACCGGCATCAACGTGAAAGAATGTCCCACTGTCGGTTGACAGTATGTGATGCAATCGACTAGCCTGAGCTCACACGCAGAGATTCGCATCAGCGTTTAACGCGCAGGACGTTAGCGGTGGTTACAACACAATCACATCACTGTTTGTGCCGATAGGGCGAGGTAATCCCACCGCGTTGTTCAATAGCCAACCATGCATCACCACCACCACCTCTCTAGCCACGACCTTTGTTTGATCGCTTTCAAAACTGTCTCCTTGTGTCAATAGTTTGAAGGTATAATCAATGACGATTGAACACCGGAGTACAAAGAAACATTACATGGAATGTTATCGTTGCCAAACCCTCTCCCTCGTTTGCGCTAGCCTTCTATTCAGGTTCTATGCCACAATCAACACGGCCCCTGTCCGACAGCCTTTGAAACAGCACGCACTTATCGTTACAAAAGCAAATTTAAAAAAACTTCAATATACATTTAAATTGCTTCATCTCATAAATTCTTTTAAGTATGAAGTTCAAAGTGAACGAACGGGATTTGCTGACCTGGCATTGGAGCCTGTCCCGCTTTTCTACACCTTTCACCTGTTTTTATAAAACAAGTGTACCCACACCAAATAAGCTGTCAGTGATTTACGTTTCATGTCTAGACAGGCTAAAATGCCACGAAATGGACAAGTCTCCGAAGCATATTTTCAAAGCAACAAAACTTACTTTCGGTGGTCTCCGCAACTGACGTAATTCCCATTAATCCAACCACCAGAGCGATGATCACCGCCATTTTTTTATAATAAATTTGCTGCCTGACGAAGATAACCTGACAACTTGCCGACTTCAGGCCAGCGGCAGAGTACTACAGTAGATAAACGTTGCTGAATTGCTGAAGGTAATCACACACCTTTAAATCCTTACCAGACGAGCATGAATGACAGAAACCAAATCACTGGTGAACGCAGTCACGCGTGTATGAGATGAAAAGAAGTGTGCGTATGACTTGCTGGCAAGCGGGAGAAGAAAGGTACGAGGCTTGGGGTCAAGAATGACTGTGTAGCGTCACCTTGCGGTTTTTGTAGAGAAAACCATCATGCTTTAGCTTCTCACACAATCTCAGCTTTCCCCAAATATGAGCGTCGTTCCAGCAAACTTCGTTGGGGAATCCTTCAGGTATTAATTAAAAAAGAAAGGTTAAGGCGGTTTCATAAATTAATGCGCGCTTGCCAATAATGTACATATGTTATGCAGGGCCAGATTAACGTATAGGCCAAAATAGCCTAAACTTGGTCAAAACAATTTACATGCCTCTGTGTGCGGATTAAATTTATTATATTTATTTTTACTTTTTTTCTATTAGTCGTTTACCTCAAAATTTGATTTTAAAATGTCTTCATTTCTCTCCCTCTACCGGATCCCTGTATGACGACAAGCGAATACAGTTATAGTTGGGGCATTGTTAACTCCTGTGATATCCTAGCAAAGTTAAAAATTTCTGCCAATGGTTTATCCTTCTGGTTATCTGAATTTTTTAATAAATGTATGGCAAAAGGTTAATTTCCAAATCTTTTAAAAATTGCTCAAATTACACCCATACTTAAAATAACTTCTCCTAAATCTCCTAATGATTATAGGCCAATATCCATACAGGCCCGCAGCCAGGTTTTAAGATTTGGGGGGGCACAATACATTTTTAAGGGGGAAGATATTTTGGCTTTATTGTATGCTTAAAACAAATTATTTTGTTAATTGTCAGCTATTAACTGGGCAGCATATTGCCAGTTGTCTGTTTTCAATCTGATCACACAAGATTTGTGATTGAACCGGTGTGCTATGTGTCGTGGGTAGCCAAGTAGGGGAAGAAGACTCCAGCGCTTTTCTCAAATTTTAAAAAACGATGACTTTTTCCGGAAAAAAAGTATCCACATAAAACGAAGAACATTTGTTTAGTTATGCGCTTTTCCCAGGAAACAACAAAGAAAAACAACATGAAAAAAATTCGCCTATGCTTCAAGATATTTTTCTGACTACGCGCCAGTGCTTGATTCCTGATTGTCGCCTTTGATTCAGAAAAACTTTGTTCGATGTTTGCCGAATGCACTGTTAACTTATTTGAAAAAAATAACAATATTTTGACATAAACAACAAAACTGAACCACTTTTATTCGTATTAGCATTTAAAGTGAAGACACTGGTACGAAAGAAACTCCGTCTAATTCCTCATAAGAGCCACAACAATGCAATATAATAAAAGCACATCTCACGACTTAAAGTCCAAAATCGAATGAGTCATTGAGTTTAGCGTGAGCAAGCTTAGAATTACTTGAACGAAATGTAATCTGAACTAAGAAGTGCTTGATACGGTTTTCTTGTTATCAGTTAACGTTTTAAGTAACTCGATGTCTGCCGGCTTTTCTTTCTATCATTTTCGTTTATTCTGTTTTAAGTGAGTTATCAAGAATTGTACCAAAAAATGGCGATTCACATAAAAGTAGTATATGTGCCAAAATGTCCAAACTTGGAAGTAAATAGTACCAGATTTGGTATTGAACTATCAGTTGACATTGTGTATTGTGTAAGGTCTTCACTCTCACACGCAACGCGCTATGCTTCAAACATGCATCTGAGTAGCAAAGAACCCACAAATACAAGAAAGTACACGAGGATATACACGTGGCGTATATAACAACTCTGTCAGTCCTGCCTTATAACACCATGATTTATTATCCTAAGCCAAAATCTAGTTACTTTCACCATTGTTAAGAGACTTGACACCACTTAACAAGTTCACAACTTCCTTCGGGGTTGTCTTCAGGACCGATGTTCAAATGACGTGGATACGCGTCGGAAATCAAAATAAGACAAGCGGATGGAATATCTTAATTTTTAGACCTTGGAGTAGGCTACTAGCCTGCTATTGAGTGTCGGCCAGACCACACGCCAAAGAATCAACTACTATTATGTCAACGAAGCAATTTCAGTGAGTGAGCACAGAGCGCAAACTTATTAGTTCCAGTTGGCGATGGTTTTACTTGGTATTGTGTATTGTTCACATATTACACTTTTTCCGACTTAGGGATTGGGGGCTGTCTAAATGTTGGGGGTCCCTGGCTGTAGCCCAGTCAGCACCCCCTTAATCCGCCACTGCTTGAAATGAGTGCAAAAGATAGAAATCAGAAGTTTTCAGCTATTTTTAAAAAGCCAAAGGGGAACTTCCTGCTAGAAGCGATACTATATTTCCTCGAAAAAACGGCTTTTATCTTGTCATTTGTGTTAATGCAAATGTGTGCACTTTAGAAAGAACACATGAGAGAGGTAATCGACCATGTGTTTTACGCTCTTAGCATGAACTGCCACAGGCAAAGCATGCAAGAAGTGTAAAACACTTGGTCGATTGGGCTGGACTGTATCTAAATGCTCGAACGCAAATGTAGTTTTCCAAACAGACGTTTTCTTCATTCCGGTCGTAAGAAATAACACAAGGTCTTCAGCCAAAATCAGTGACTGCCTTTCCAGAATTTGTTTATACGGTACTACCATTAACTTGAGTAACGTTTCTGCTGCTAACTGTTTTCTGAATCGTCTGAACCTGCATTGTTGTTTTTTTGCTGATTTTCTCATGGCAAGAGCGCTGATTGTAAAAAAATACCAGATTAACATTCTCAAAAAGGTTTGGTATATTCTTTTAGTTTTGTGTACTAGATATCTTTCATTTTCCAGTCATCTTGAGGCACACCATAACCACTGAAAATATTAATGTGTTAATAATACCAACAGGAGCCGGAGCCATGTTATGAAAAAAGAGAGCTACGGGGCAGGAATTACACTCATGAAAACCAAGAGCTCCGTAGCTGGACCCGTGATCACGAAAAGAAAAGCTGCGAAGTCGGAACAATGTCATTTTTATGACGACTTTGCAGTCTTGATAATTCCACTGTTTGATTTTTACCTTGGATTTGGTACTGATTACATCCTCGGAACAGGGTCTTCAAAACTTGATCATTTTTCAGCCGCGTGTGGTCAAGAGGGAATAAGAATTATCACTAAAAAGTTGAAGCATTATGCCTCTCCATAAATCCAAATCAGTGCACGTTGGAAGTAAGCGGCAATGCATTGCAGCAGTTCGATACGTGCGGAACAAGGAGATTGATATACGGATTGGTAAAAACAGCATAGTTCTGCATGAGCTTTATTGCTCTGTGGTCACAAAACGGAAGCTTCCAAACACCGCAAAGTTGTCAGTTTTTGAATAGGTTTTTGTTCGAATTCTCACCTATGGTCATGAATCCTGGGTAGGCTTTGACCGACAGCGTGCAATCTCAAGTGCAAATGGCATAAAAGGGATTTTGTGCAAAGACTTCACGGCAGGCTAACAACCAGAAATTTTCAAAAACATATTTAGTTGTTAGGTACAACATCAAGTTACAACCATTTTGTACCCCCAGAAAATACCAGCTGGTTGCGTCCATGGTTCTCGGTGTGATCGCGGCCAAGTGTGCAGTTGTGAGATTCGCAAAACCCTGAATGTGGAACCACTTCTCTGAATAAAGAGATCCCAGGTACATTGGTTAAACCGCATGACCAGAATGCCTCAGGAAACGTTGGTGAAGCGAGTACTTTTGGCTACATTAACATACATTAACGGGAAAATGGCGTCCAGGCCGACCAAGGACCAAGTAACGTGATTACATCTTCAACCTGGTATAGTCGCGCCTAGGTGTGAACAGGCCCGTGACCAGCTTGAGACACCTGGTGAGGCGAAGGGGCTTCTGAGGGGCCCAAATATTTTGAAATTATGTCCAACATATTTTTCCAGGGGGGCGAAAAAGTTTTTCACCCAGGTTACGGGCCTGGGTGTAAAGCCAGTAGAAATACCAGGTGTTGCTGAAAACTACGAGGTATTTTGAGACTTTCTTCAGCTGCTGCTCCCTCGAACGTCTCGAGAAGGAAACCAGATGTGAAACACTTCCATTAGTGCGATGGCGTCATTTCTACAATTGTGACTGTTTTATCGACCACAGAAGATGGTGTGTTTCGTAAACTTTTACCTGATGAATAGTATCGGTTGGGAATTGTTACGTTTTTCAGTTACGTTTTTCAGCGTACTGAAGATGCTCCAGAAAAATAGTTTATGTTTGCTGAAATCCTCCGCGTATGATTTTATACAAAACTGCTGGACAAATATAAAATTGCAAAATCCCGAAGCATTTTCTTGGATATATCATTCTGAAAAGTTGACAGAAAATGAAAGAAATACTGCGATATGCTTTACCTGTAATTACCTAACTTCAAAGAAAAAGGTTTTTGCCTTTACTGTAAATAATTTGTCGAGGGCTTTACGTTTGTTCAGTGGGCTTGACATTCTGAAATTAGATAAAAAGTCCACTGATGTACAGTGCTTCATAATTCAATTTGGGCAGGATTGGAGCTTTGCTTGGGGGCTAAGCCACCAAAAACCCCCCGTGGCGACGGGAGTGCGAGTAACAACACCACGCCTGTCCAGCTACGATGCCACGACCTCAGCGATGATTAAAACCACGGAAACATCAAAGACTCGAAGATCCATTGTTGTAGTCTGGTGGCGTAACTCGTAACAATCGCGCTTAGTTGTGCTATAAAGAACACTGTTTTCGGAAAAGTAAGTCTAGCTTTCAGTCAATTTGGCAGTGGTGTCACGCCGAATGATTTTCCACTAGATTTAGTGATTTTTGGGCTGACCTAGTAATCTAGTGATTTTTTGCAAGATATGCGTTTGAAGAAGACCGGTTGTCTTCTTTCTCTTTTTTTCTGCTCGTTTTTCTTTCAATAAAACAATTTTTTCGGTGAATTATTGAGTGAAGATTTGCACCAACAGAACAAACAAGTTTTTCTAATCTCAGTTTCTTATTGGTTTCACTTCTCTGCTGTTTATTGCTGCAATGTTGCCTATGACTTTGTCTACATTTCTTTGCAGGAACAGTGCAGTAGACACAGGGCCGCCTTAAGCTGATGCAATCGATGTAGCTGCATTGGGCCCCGCGCCATGGTGTTTGGGCAGATTGTTCATTTTTACCAGATACACCTTGCGTTAGATAATTCGGTAGAAACGCCATATAAATTTCATTGTTAATAAAGAACGCTCTCGTCAGAACGAGCAAATTTCGTCTCGAACGTTAGCAAACGTCCTCAATTCTCGTGTTAATGCTGCACTGTATATCTGCGCTCTACCACGATCGTAACACGGTTGAACACGATGACGTCATAAAACCAGAGGGGCCCCGCGCCTAAGTCTTGCATTGGGCCCCGCATATGCGAGGGCCGGCCCTGAGTAGACATATATTAAGCATTAGGTTGATTCAAATTGATCTAAAATACTTCGTTAGTGTTGTCGCTCTAAGTTCTTTAAAGAAACCTGAAGGTTTCCGCTCTAAGATTTTCCACGCTTCAGCATGATGCATTTTGGCAAACGTGCAAATGGTGTGAAGGTGTTTGGGCGATAAAGTGCATAAATAACTGATTTCAAGCAAAACTGTGAACACGCGAAATTTCATGTGATTTGTGGAAAAAACGTGGGCAGCTCTGTAATTTGTCAAAACCGTTAATGTCTACGAAGGGACCCGGAGCTGCATCTCAAATAGCTCCGGCTCCTAAATTTTTATTTGAGCTTCGGCTCCAGGCAAAATACCCAGCAGCTCCGGCACCCTGGTTATTACAGAAAAATATTGCTGCGTTTTTGGAGACAGTTTGTTATAAAGTTCCAACCTGGTGAGATAATGCGTTGTCAACCAAGTTAAGCTGAGCTACGATCGGTTGTTTCACTGAAAAATCGCAGAAGTTTGTTTCCTAACTACTTCCATACTCCTAGTTCTACCAGTTTTCCTTTCGCTATTAAACGCCGTCTTACTTCTAACAATCCTGATGGCTCTCTATCTACTTTCCAATGAGAAAATAAGAAAAATGAACTAATGAATTCTTGAAAGCGGAGGGGGGACCAGATCTACATCTCCTCAGCGGGGGTTGATTGGCCAAAGACCCCATAAATGATTCTGTGCAATCTGTGACATCCCTGAATACCCCATTGTTATTTTTTGGGAAGAGAGCACCCCACAAGGGTTGATGCCAGTCCCGCTAGTTTGGTCCAAGCAATACCTCGTTCTTCTAATCTGCGTAAAGTCTAAACGAGGAGCAAACAAACACAAGTTTGAACACTTGTAGTGCAATGCTTGTTTAACTTCCTGAATAAAAGTGAATCGGGCATTTGTAGCAACAGTGTGCATTGATGCTACTGCACATAGGCTGCCTCCTCCGTCATCAGCAGCGTGCAATGGACAAACACCCCTCACCCTGTCACGTGATGCTTGTCTTTTTAAAGGCGGAACAACGTTATCTTTAATTTCATCTTGACACCAAAAGTTTGACGCTTTTGTTGATATTTTCAGGCGGAATTTTTCACCAGAAAATATTCCCAGCCGTCCTGACCAGTATGGCATGTTTTCTTTCGGGAGTGCTTCCCCAGTTTCGTTTCTGCGTCANTGNTTGCAAGTCTTGACCGCTCTGTACACACACACATCTCAACTGACGTNCATGTCTTCTGCTGCGTTCGGGACCGAGTTTAACTTTTGGACTGGGGGTGACATATCTTTTGTATCCCCCAATATTTTGTGATAAAAAATTATATAGTTGTGCAAATTACATTACTGCTGGAAAGTTTCCCCAGCATAAAGCCAGTGAGTAAATAAGAAAAATGAACATTATCACCGGATTATCTGTAGACACAGTTTACAGATTTACTATGTAGGCTGAATTGTCATGATTGTTGAAAATTGTGTTGGTTAAGTTGAATTACTGCATCGGTGTGCACATAACCTTCGCTCAATCACGAATTCCTACGCTGGTCTGTAACCTGCAATCAGAATACGGGTGCCACCAGGGGGGATCAAGGTGGGCAATGTCTCCCCCAATACCAATTCCAAAATTTTCAGGTTAATGAAATATTTGAAGTATAAGCCAAAGAAATACTTCAGTGTAAATCAACGAAACTGCCTCAAAGAACTTATCCTACTTCAGCTTTTGGTCGAATACAAACTTGTATCTGACCCTTTTGTTATCAATGACCCCAAGTAAAAACAATTGGGATAACGCTTTTCGCAGCTGTTTTTTGCGTCTTTTGAGCCTTTAATCGGGTCAGCGCACCAGCTAGCTGTATCGCACCTAATGGTTATGTAAGCGTCATTTGAAGACAATCGAAAATTCCTCTCTGATAACCGTGGGTGTTACCAATGTAACCTATACTTGTTTCCAATGTCAGCGTAGCCTTAAATCAATATCGTAGAGTCTTGTTTTTGCAGTTCTAAAACGAAACGCGTGAATATGGCGGTGATATACATTTCATATATCTTGAAGCTCAAACTTTGGCTAAGAAGCGATTCAGTTTCAAGGCCTTCTTCATTGCGCCATAGTCACTGTTTAACAACAATAGCATTCATCCTAGATATTTATTTGTGATGACATGTAATCTCACCGTTCAATCACAAATATGTGGAGCCTTTAACGTTTTCATCAATGATTTCCCTTCACCTTGCCGGCGAGTAAAAATCAGTCTTTTCAAGATATTAGACTCCGACCTGCTGTTCATGAGCTGTGTTTCAACTTTCATCTGATGTTAATTGCCACCCTATCCTACAGCAAAGCTTTGAAATCATTTGACTGCAACGAGAAGAGTCAGCAGCAATTTCTAAGGTAAGTAGCAAGACGCTTTTTATTTTGCAAGTGCTGAGGATACTGACACTGCCGTTACTTGCAGATGCTGAGTAACTTGCACAGGGGTGGATATTACAATTTAGGGGCAAGTTCTCAGAAAGGGANCCCAAAACATCGCCACTGCGAAACGTAAATGTGGGATTACGTGGATAAAAAAAGCTAAATTTGTTTCACATTTCAATTTATGAACTACANTCAAGAGCATAATATACATACGAAAGGAACCAACATTTGTAAAGGTTTTCAGCTGAACACTTGAAAGTTGCCTCCTTTGGCACATTTTCCAATAATTTTTGCTTTATTTTGAAAAACATATGACTTGCTTCAGAGCTTTAAATTGGCTCTAGAGTGGTACATAACCTTTTTAACAGCTATACAATGGTGCAAAGCTGTCTACAGGGGGGACACGGTATCTCTGAAAATGAGGGGCCCGAGACGACTGCCTCGTTTTCCTTATCCCTAATATCCCTGAGCTTGCAATCTGTCTTGTTGGCAAAGCGCATGTGACTAAAATGAAACTAAATTTGAATTTTTTCCCATTAAGGCTTCAAATTCCGCACACAAGTTACTGTATTTTCTAAAGCCCGTGATTTGTACAAATTTAATTACGTGCAGTGCTAAGCTATCTTTACATGCAACTGAGCGTGGTCAATAAGTTTTGTTATACTGCGACTGTATACAGTTTAATTCCATTTTATATTTCAATGACGTCAGTTAAATTTAGCAGTCTCATCTAACCGTTTAAACGAAGTAAGTTTAAAGTAGCTATAAGTGCCAGACATAGCACCATTGTATACACTACTAGTCACCAAAATAGATCAATTCCATAATTTGCCTCCCATTTTGCCAATTTTACAAAAAGGTCGTACTACGCTTGAATGAACAGGGTGACGTCATCGAAACGTGAACAATAATGGTTTGTCCCCCCAAAGTTGCAAACTCGGTCCCTGTGCTGCGCCAATGTCACTGATCGTGCAACAACTGAGTGAATGCTCAACGCAGGTGTCAAGACCAGAGTTGGTTCAAGTTGCTTTTTTCTCTTCCCATTCATGCGGCTACGAAAGAACTACCATGTGCACCATTCAATTGAACTACCATGTGCACCATTCAATTGAACTACCATGTGCACCATTCAGTTGAAAACGCCTATGGTCATATTTCAAAGGTCTTCCACAAACGTTTGCCGCTACCCATAATATTTCAGGCAGTATCAAGGTGTATACTTGTATCAATTAAAGCAGAGACAAGCTGGAACATCGGAGAGGAACTTAAACTACTCGATCGAAAGTTTCGCAGTTCGAAAACTTCCGTTGGGATTTTTGCAAATTGTGGGGGGGAGGAGGTAGCCTCTGGGATCGGCCACAACTCTGGCTACGTCCTGTGGAGCATGTGAAAATGCCAACGTAAAATCTGGTTTATCAACAGTGCTGCGAATTCTAAACATTGCCAACCAGACTCAAGTTTGTAAGAATCGCGTACATGTTCAGCAAAAACTAATGAAAAAATAAATAAGATATAAAAGTCACACAGCAGCAGGTTGTAAATAAAAAAACTCACAGAAAAATAACGGTAGAAGTCAGACGGAACGACCACACTGTCTTCCGTGCAGTGCATGTCCGCATGGAACGTCTAAAAGTTTGCTGGAATAATATCAGAAAAACGTATGGAGAGTTAGACTCTCCTGCATCCAACTACAGCTCTGCTTCAAGGTAGCCAAGTATAACGTCGTAGCCAATGACGAACGCTTTCCTGGTGAGGGCTCCACCCTAAACGTGATGATAACAAGTGCGACAGACGAAAAGCTCTTGGGCATCAGCAATTCAGGAGCCAATGTATGTTCAGACGCATGTTGATGTGAACCTCAAAACTACTAGGATTTAAATCGATCACCTCAGTTTCGAATTCAAAACCACAACATACGATAAAAAAAACTCCGCACAATATGTTGTAGGCATAAGCAAGCAATTGCATCAGGATTTCTGAGGGGCAGCTTACTGATGCGTCAGTGATCATAACAACATAAATAAAATCGATTAAATGGTGAAACAGGGAAAAAGTCTTCTTTCTGCCTCAGTTGTAAACACTAAGTATAATATCGAACGGAACATCATTCAACGCGCGATCAACCCCAACGTTTGCTTTGTTATGTCTTCTAAATAACCTTGAATACTTCTCCAGAGTTAAGCCTTTCAACAAAAAGAAAGAAGTTGTTCCTGCACNGGTCTTTCAANGACGATACCAACATGCCTCCCGCATCTTCGCTTATTCCAATAAAGAGCTTCATTTTCAGGAATAACTCTTTGACAACCAAGTAGCTGCCAGTATTCCANCTCTGCGATTTTTTAACAACGACGTTTGGTTCTCCTCAGACAATAGCAACAGACACGTCACGTTGAGCGTTATCTCCAGCTTTGGGGGTCTGGCGTTGTGAAGGCAAAGTGAAGTTCTGCTGCGGTGACGATTCAGCAGCGGGGTCACGTGACAAAGGACGCAATGTGTTGGAGTTTCTTGTTCCTTTCGCGACTTCGCTGGATGCGAGCAGCGATGAACCAAGATGACGCCGCAGAGTGTCTAAACCACCTTGCAGTCGAGTGAGATGTGCGGCAGATGCAATGCCGAGTCGCTCCAGGTCGCTGCAAGTGATAGATGATTTGAAACAGCAAACTCTCTGTGCAGTCGATATGTCAACACAGATAGAACAAAAGAACATATTCAAAAGTTTAGCAAAGAATCAAGCTAGGCACCGTTCGTTTTGGAAAAGTTCAGATGAAGAAAAATCGCACCTTGGAGTAATGTGAGCTAACGTCTCAAGGTCTTTTATACCGTGGTCGTAGAAGCTTCTCCTGTAGCGGCCTAACTTTACCATGTCCAGCCATTCATCAAGGGTTGTTACTTCCTGCAGACTGGTTGGACTGTCGGGACTGAGTAGAGGGGCACTGAGAGAATAAAATGGGAGTGAAAAGCAGGAAGTTGGCATGACAACGACGGTGCTGACAGCAAAGCACAAATGAATCCACAAATTTAATAAATGCATCAACAATATACGGTATTTTTATGACAAATAAAAATCTACAGCAACTCCGTGCATAGTTTACCAAAATATAAGGTATACAAACGTAAATATTCATAAACCAACCTTTGGTCAGGTATGCTCTCGTCATCCAACAAAGCCGGTTGGTAAATCAGTGTCTGAAGTTGAGAAAAAATTTCAGGGAAGGTTGGTCGCCTCCGAGGATCGTACATCCAGCACTGAAGCATCAAACTATGTAGGATGTACGGGCAGCCCTGTGTGGAATGTATGTCTGAAATTAATCAAATGGTACAAAGGCGACTATCTTGTTCGACAGATCTAAATAAAGCCTTAATTTGCTGAAAAGTGAGTGGTAATCAAAAGTAAACCATGTACAATGATCTTTTTCTTATACCGCACCGTAACACTCGCAGTTCCAAGTGTGGGACATACAGTAGGTCCAATCATTGACATGTTCTATGGTGCACAAGAATGAATCCTTCCGCGTAAACATGCATGCACCTCATTCGATCGGACACAAGGTCGCCTCTCGTCTCACGTGAAATTTCACTGAATAGGTGTTGTGTGGCATAAATTAACAGAATTGAAATCCACAAATTTTTTTCATTTTTTAAACCCCTGCCTGGTCTGGCCGCACTGACCAAACAGTAGACACGATTCACCGTGACATCATGGAAGACGGAAGTGACGACCGGCAAAACATGGTATCAACTTTGACAGAACAGCACATGCTGGAGTATTTCAACAAACAAAGTTTTCAAAAAAGTTTAACGACCGGAAAATATTTTTTCCTCAGCAAACCTTTCTCCAATCAAGCATGGAATTTCTATAACAGCATAACCAATAATAAAGCTGGAAAACCGCAATTCAAAAATGATCTACACCGCAGCTCTTTGTAAATTAACATGCAGACAGATCACTGTGTTGTGTCATAAACACTATTGCACTACCGCACCGCAGTGTCGTGGAAAGTCAAATGGAATTGGTTCATATTGGAATCGCTTTTTTATCAGGCTAGTCGACGCAGTAAACAGGAGATGAAAATATAGAAAGTCATAACGCAACTTGCTAGAAGAGATAAAGTTCTTTTTTCTTTTTAGAATTTACAGCTAAAGTAAAATGGAAAACATATTTTTAAACACACTCGCCGTTACGCCACTATTTTAACCTCGAAATTCTGCATTTTCTTACATAACTTTTTTGACCAAAGCTTGAAAAAGAGCTTNATAACCAACCACAAGAGAGCGCTGTAGAAACAAATCAATCTCATCATGAATGCTGGGATTGTTGTGGAAAAAAACTGGTGTTCTTTGTAAAACTCACACAATTAATGGACCTGTTCATAGAAGGTACTTTCTAGATTTTTCAGAAATTTTCGCGCCTATGCCGCGTGAATGGTTGATGGGCAAAGCACAAATAATTTCCACCTCCGCAGTTGAAATATAGTCTTTATCATTTATTACTTACAATACTTACAAATTCTGTCGATTAATTTGAATGTACGAAGAAAACCCTGTGATGATGAGTTTGCGTCCGAGTTGAACAAAACGCAATAATCAAATTCGCCAACATATCACTGTTTGCTTCGCGCCACTGGTTTGTGCAAAAGATGGCCACAAACCACGAAAGTTTAGAAAGCAATTCACTTGTCGAGCCTAGCTCTTATAGTAAACAGTGAAACCACAGATTGGGAAAGTTGGAATTCATCGTCGCAACAAAATCCCAACGCATCGCGCATGGCTACCGCCTCCCATAGCCCCTCAGCGCTATACTTAGACCAGCGCATATGAAGTAGCTTTGCAACAGCGAATGGTGTAATAATACCATTTATTTTACAAAGAAGAATCAACGCCAAGCCCCGGTGACAAAGAAGCGCTCAAGACCGGCTTATGTCTGGAAAGCGTGACGTTGGCGAGCTTACAGCTCACAATGGGTCACAGGCCATGACGTATAACCACCCGGCACGCAAAGGTGCTGCATTGCGTAACAAGCGGACCCGGGATGCAAATTGACATTATCCGGAAGAGAAACTACGTTGAAAATTATCGCAAGGCATTTCCATGATTGATCCGGCTAACCTCTTGAAATCATAAACAAAACAAATAACATATATCTTAGACACACCATGTGTGAAAACAGTGAAGCTTTGAAAATGATGAAACAGAAATTTCCAAACATGAGAAAATCTAAAGTTTCAATGAAGTATTTTTTCTGCTGCCACTACCTCGTCCGCTCCTCCCATCGCCAACGCCAAAACGCTAAAGTAAAAAAGAAGAAACAGCTGATCGCGATCAACTAAAGCAAAGGCAAGAAAAAAATCATTTCAAAAAGTTAAACAAACTTAATTTCAGGTTCCCTGTCGGTAGCAAATTTGTACGCGATGATGATGAACTTGCTTAAATTATTCCTAGTTTACATTAAATAACGTGGTAATGCCACTGAAAATAAGATTAAAATATAATTCGGCGCACAAAGAAAATGGTTGAATTGTGGGTGGCGAGCGAAGCGCTAACTTTGAATTTGAAGGGGTTTTAGGCGCAAACCGACATATACTTGCATCTAAGTTACAGGAGCGATCCTGAAGGACGTCCCGAAATCTGCATACTTGTCTGCTACAACATGGCAAGTAGGCAAAAGTCAAAAGCATGACCAGGCGTGTTAACCTCCTCAGTCAATAATGAGTAGATGAAAGGTAAAAATAAGATTTGTTGCGTCCCGTAGAACGCATGTGCAACTTCTTCCAACACAAATGTTGTATTAACGAAAAAATCCAATTAATGTTCAAAACTGTAGATGTTGAATGAAGTTGCTTCAAGAACAAGAAGAACAATCTACGAAAGTTTACTCCTTGTGTCAGTGTTCCACATGAACAAATATTCTTTAACATGAAGCTCAACTTAATCGCAGACTTCTCTAAGCTATGGCGCCAGAGGAAGGAACACAAATTTGTCGGAGGACAAGCTGCACATGCTTCCCTTGCTAGTCGGTCACATCACCAGGCCCTGGGCGTAAGCCAGCACAAGATTTATCATTTAGGTTCATTTGCTAGTTAAAGAAGAGGGCAAACGGACTCTTGGCAAAGGTCACTGACTCACAACATCGTTGTTTGCGAACACGAGTTAGCGAAGTGCACTTTTTACGGATGAGATCACAGAGCAAGTGTCATGTTTCAAAAGTTCTGGCCTCAGGCGAGAGAGCCAGCGAGACGCTCATACAAGCACGGCATCTGTCTCCAAGTGACTCGTGACAATTTGAAACTGCCTCATACAAGTGATAGTCCCGAATAAAAAGTAGGACAGACTTACCGCCGGGGCAGGCAGTCTGTAACCATCTTCCAGCACTTCAGAAATATCGTCGTTACTCATATCCCAGTATGGCTTCTCTCCGTATGAAAAAACTTCCCACATAACGATTCCATAGCTCCATACATCACTTGCGGATGTGAACTGGCGGAACCGGATACATTCAGGAGCAGTCCAACGTAAAGCAATCTTCCCGCCCTGTGCAAAGTGAACTTCAAACCCTTTGCCCGAGACAAAAACTTAAATGACCATGATTGGCAAAACATTAATAAACATTTCTGTGGCATTCCCACACAACCTAAAACATCTTTCACATATCAGCAAATAACAGGTATCACTTGTGACATCACGCACCTGGGTAGTGTAGGTCGCATGGGGGTCATTTTCCAGAGTTCTTGAAAGACCAAAGTCCGATACTTTGCAAACAAGATCAGAGTTGACCAAGATATTCCTTGCAGCCAAATCTCGGTG